>Ga0265336_10000045_pt1 | contig 131872 bp, 137 predicted proteins | sample 42119metaG_FD_193583 | JGI IMG/M metagenome (GOLD analysis project Ga0265336, IMG submission 193583) | Rhizosphere microbial communities from Carex aquatilis grown in University of Washington, Seatle, WA, United States - 4-21-19 metaG | ecosystem: Host-associated > Plants > Roots >... | reverse complement strand
GTCGTCGCGTAACTCCCCGTCAATTCTAGTCCTTTCTTTGTCTACACACCTGCCCGTGGTCTGTCGCAATTGCACAGGCCGAGGGCTTTTTTATACACAAAGGCAAAAATCCAATAGCGTATACTATAGGTGTGAGTAAGCGCCACAAGAAAAAAAATCCACCGCCAGCGCCGGATACTTTTAAAAATCAGCTCATCACCCTCGGCTTGCTCGGGGGTTTGGTACTGGGAATTATTTTTGGGTTTTTTATAACCCGAAGTTTAGTACCGACGCCCCTCTCTCTTTCTTTTGCACCCGCGGCAGGAAAGATTCTACAGGGTGAGCCGGTAGAATTCATTCTTTTTGGCACGAGTACGCCAGCGGCTATTCGCGGTGCTGTTTTGTGGCAGGGCCGAAGTGCCACGCCGCTCCATTTTGCTCCTTATGATGGCCGTCTGGTGGCCTTTTATGGCGTGCCTCTTTCGCAAATGCCAGGAACCTCTACAATCACGGTTACGCTTCGGGTCGGTGTCACGCTTTCTGTTGATTTTCAAATTTCAACGCGTCCACGACCGCAGGAATATTTACCCGTGCCAGCTCAACTAGGTGGTAATAGCGTGGCTAATCAAGAAAATTTAGTTTCAGTTCTTAGTCAGGAAAATGCGACACTGAAAGCTGTCACGTCAACAAGCACCGCGCTCTGGAGCGAGCCGTTCCGTTTTCCCGTTGCTTCACCAACCGTCACCGACAAATTTGGCATTACGCGCGACAGTGGGGCGGTGGCCATTACGCACGAAGGTACCGACTTTGCCGCTGCTCCCGGTACTCCGGTATATGCAATCAATCGTGGTATCGTGAAAATCGCCGAACCATTCACGGCGTATGGCAATACTATAGTGCTTGATCACGGTGTGGGCGTGCAGTCGCTCTATATGCATCTTTCTGAAATAGACGTGAAGCCGGGGCAGGTGGTACAACGCGGCCAACTTCTCGGCCTTTCCGGCGAAACTGGCTACTCCGAAGGGCCACACCTCCATCTTTCCATTAAAATTGCCGGCGTTTCTATTGACCCGCTCAAATTCTTGGCGTTGTTTAAATCCTAATTTTTAAGCGCCGCGCTGCTCAGGCTGGCCACCGCGCAGGTGGCGGTATTTTTCTTTATATTGTTCAATAATTTTCTCGACATCAACGTTGGGGATTTCTAGCCGCAATAGATCAATAGCCGCTACTGTATCGTAAATATCAAGCTTGTTTTCAAGTTTGTAACGAGCGTCTCGCCAAAGAATAGCTTTTTCATACTCTCTTTTTGTAACCGCTTTTTTTTCCACATCGCTCAGCATATCCATGAATGCGTGATAGACCCCCTCTTCAGCACCGCCTTGACCCACCGTTCGGTCTTTGAAAGGTATACGTATCCGCGAATCCTGCTCCTGCATCATTTGATAAATTTTGCCGGAGCGTTTCCATTGAAAGGCAGTAGAAACAATATGTTCGTACAAATTGCTCGCCGAGGCGATTTTATCAGAGGTTATGCCTGGAATTGAACGGAGAGTATCCAGGAGTCGAAAGGCACCATCTTCAATCATCTCAATACTCCACCACGGTTTGGCTGATGCCCACCAAAGATGGTCGCTTGCGAGGGCTACGTCTAATTTCTTTCGAATTTCGTTGTAGCCCGGAGTATTTTGTGGAAGTGTGTGGACTTCTGCGAGGGCTAAGTATAAAAGTTCCCATTGCCAGCCATGGATAATATTTACAGGGTCGTGCCATGATAAAAACTGAACATTACGTTCAATATCCAGTGGACTTGACGCCCATGTTGATTGGATGGGTGCAACTCCAACCTCTGTGCCCGCATAGTGTTTTAAAAGATCAGAGATGGTTACAAAGTTAAAGTCGGGAGCAGAAAAAATCTCAAATAACATCTTTTCAAGACCCGGTCGGTGGTGGCCAAATGTTTCGCCATCCATGGCGGTAATAAGATAGCGGTCGCTCGTCAGATCTGCCTTCATTGTTTCCCGAAGTGAATCGGCTGAGCGAACCATTGCACTCATGATAAGGTTGCTCGTCCTGCGTTCGCGGAAAAAAACGTGCAAATTTGAACCGGTGATTTTATAGAGTTTTGTATAATCAACCCCCTGAGCATGTCCGTTAAAGGCGATTTCGTCTAAAATAATCCACTTGAAGCCGAGTTTTTCCACAATTGGCGCGAGTGCTTCTTTGTATGCCATTTCCGGCGGAAAAAAGCCCACTGGCATGTAGGCATCCTCAAGAAAAAAGCGCATTGTTTCGTCGTTTATTTTTATTTGTCGAATAATTTCAGATTCTTCCAGGAAGGGGAGTAGAGCGTGGTATTTTGCCGAACCAGTAAATTCTACGCGCCCCTCCCTACCCACTTCTCGCAATATTTCAATGAGATCGCGGTAACCATATTTATCAAAAAGCTCCAAGAGTGCGCCGGTCACGTTCAAGGTTAATCGGACGTTTTTATTTTCTTGTATGTGTTGAAGGAGGGGTCTGTAGGATTGCACAACTACCGCTTCTAGGATGTCTGGCTGTTGATCCGCGGGCTGGTAGAGGTGTAAAAAGTTTGCCCAGCGCATTTTTTTATTGGTTGTCTTCCTGCTTTACTTCCTGTTTAAAACCAATAGCTTTCTTGAATAGATCAAAATATTTTTGAGCTGATTCGTCCCAAGAAAAATTCTGTGACATGGCGCGTTTTTGGGTTTTTTCCCAGGCTCCCGGATATTTGTAGTTTTCCAAGGCGCGGACAATAGCCACAAAAAATTCATATTTATCAAATTTTTCAAAGACGAAGCCGGTGCCTGTTTGTGTAGCGGGGTTGTAATTTTCTACGCTGTCGGCTAAGCCGCCGGTTTTGCGCACAAGGGGTAGGGCGCCATAGCGCATCGCTTCCATTTGCGTCAGGCCGCACGGTTCAAATTTTGACGGGATCAAAATAATGTCGGCGCCAGCATATACGACGTGGGGCAAATCGGCGTCAAAAGAGAGATGAGTAGCTACCTGAGGATATTTTTTATCTATTTCAGTGAAGAACGAAAGGAATTTACTTTCGCCTGTGCCAACCACCACCAGTTGGAAGCGGCAATTGGCCAGGAGCGGCTCAAGCATATCCACCAAGAGATCAAAGCCCTTTTGGTCATTAAGACGCGAAACGATGCCGATAACAGGCATGGTCGGGTCCTTCTCCAAGTTGAATTTTTCCTGAAGAACGGCTTTATTTTTTGCGCGATTGCTCAAATCTTTGGCGCTGTATTTATGGACGACGTTGGGATTTGTTTGTGGATTACAATAATTGTAGTCAATGCCGTTTAAAATACCGAAAAGGCGCGAGCGGCGTTCGGAGAGGATGTTGTCCATAAGCTCGCCGTAGTCGGGGGTGGTAATTTCCTTGGCGTAGGTGGGCGAAACGGTATTGATAGCATCAGCATAGCGGATACCGCGGCGCATGAAGTTGGTTTTTTTAAGGAGATTTGGATCGGTGATATCAGGAATAGGGGATTTACCGTCGTCAAAATCCATATCGTTCACAAAGCGGTGGTTGAACATTCCTTGGAAGTAAAGATTGTGAATGGAAAAGACCGTAGCGATTTTTGAAAGGACAGGATCGTCCTTGTAAGTTGTTTTTATGAGGTCGGGCAAAAGACCACCTTGCCAGTCGGCACCCACAATAACATCGGGTCGCCAGTCTTCATTGCGACGTACAAATTCTAGTGTGCCTCGAGCCAGAAGCGCCCAGCGGGCGGCGTCATCATCGTAACCATAGACACTGCCACGCTGTTCGTAATATTCTTGATTTTCTAAAAAATAGGTGGGGGTACCGTCGGCGTCGATGTGCTGTTTAATATTGCAAATTATTTCCTTACCGGCTGGGCCGCTTGAGACGCTCAAGCCGGCGATAAGCACGTCCATTGGAAATTTTTCAGCCGGAATGGCGGCATAGCGGGGGATAATAACGCGAGCATCACAACCGAGCGCCCGCAATGATTTTGGCAGGGCACGAAAAACCTCTCCGAGACCCCCTACTTTAATGAAGGGGGCTGCCTCAGGGGCAACAAAGAGCACACGGAGCTTTTTAGCTTTGCGAATTAATGACATATTGCACTAGGACAAAGCGCCAGCAAAGTATAGCATAGTAGGACTTGTAAGCAATCAACTCTCGTGGCATCATTGAACATAGTATTAACAACTAACCCTTCATACTATGCTTATTACCATCGCCGTAATTCTTTTTGTGCTTTGGCTCGTTGGTTTAATTAGCTCCTATACCCTGGGCGGTTTCATCCATATTCTTTTGGTATTGGCTATTATTCTCATTCTCATCAGGCTCATTCAGGGCAAAAATCCTATTCAATAGAGCCATTTTAAAGGGCCACCACGGCCTTGACAGAATAGTTAGGTGTGCTATAATTACTTCAGTACGGTCACAACAGCTTTTTTTGAAAGGAGCCTACAATGACCACGAAGTTCTTTGTCAGCACCATCGTGTGCGCGGCCATTGCGGCCGCCTCGGGGAATGTGATGGCGGATGGTCCGTCCTATTACAAACCCCCCTGCGACGGCTGTGCGCCAGCAACTGTGCCGGCCCAGCCCGAACCCATCAAGCGCATTGAAGCCCCGGCTTTCACCCCTGCTCCGGCCACTTCGGCCGCCGACCTGCAGCTTGCTGAAATGCTCAACAAGCTCCAGGAAAACGAGTCCAAATTGGAAGGTCAAATCGGTTCCGTTGGTAACGGGCTGAAGACAGTCCAGGACAAACAGGATGCGCAGGGCCAGCAGCTCTCCGCGTTGGAGCGCAAGGTTGATGAACTTTCCACCCGGATTGATCATCTCCAAAGCGCCAGTCAGCAGCGGTCGCAGTATGCGCAGGTAGCACCGGCGGCAACCCAAGCCCCGCAAGCTTCTTCCATTCAGTGGCAGTCGCAAGGCGGGGCGGCGACGGTGTACGTGTCTCAGCCGAATCAGACGGTGGCGTATTTGCCTCCCAGGCCCTGGGCGTCATCGCAGTGCGATGTGCCCGTGCAGGCGGCCTATTCGCCCACGTATCCCGCAAGCTATCCCCAGCCATGCGATAGCAGTGCCGGTTACAATGCCGGCGTCAATAATGGCGGCTACACCAGCAGTTACCTCAACGGTAACAACATTAACTTGAATCTTGGTGGGCTTTCCATAGGCGGCGGGCGCAGTAGCGGCGGTTACAACCAGTCCTGCGCTCAGCCATCCTATCGCTCAGTTTCTTACTGTGCGCCTGTGCGGCCGGTGAGCTATTGCCCGCCGGCTCCCCCGTGTCGTCTTGCGCCTGTGTGTGTCTCGACTCCAATTTGTCGGCAGGCTCCGGTGTGCAACACTGGCGGCGGTTCCCGTAGCGGTGGTGGCGGACGTCACTAAGTAACAAAAAGCCAAAGGGCCTCATCCGCCAACTTTGGTAGCGCGTTTCTCCCATTTGTATTTGTGGGGAGAACGCGCTTTTTTCTTGCCCGTTTTTTCTCAAAATGAAAATCTGTTATACTACGGCATCCTAACGGTAATTTTAGTCGTATAAATACATATCCACTATGAAAAAACCTTATATTCCTGCATTGGTAATTTTGGCGCTGGTGATTATTGCTTTGGCGGTATGGGCAACTGCTGGGTATCAAGGGTCTTCTGGTGTACCAACCGCCGTAACGCCCACGCCGATAGCGACAAGCACTCCCATAACAGCATCTTCCACACCAGCTGCCAACACGTATACCTTAGCCCAAATTGCCCAACACTCCACTGCGACGAGTTGCTGGCTGGCTATTGATGGAAATGTGTATGATGTCACCACGTTTATTCCCATACATCCGGGTGGTCGAGCAATTTTGCGCGGTTGCGGTAAAGACGCTTCAGCTCTTTTTCATTCCGTACCAACGCACGCCGCCCAAAATGTGGAAAATACTGTAGCACCGCAGTATAAAATTGGTACGCTGGCGCAGTAATGAAAAAGCATATTTTATTGATTCTATGGCTCATTAACCTGACGGTTATTCTTGGTTTGTGGTTGTTGGGCTCGCATACATATATAACCGGCTCATTGCCGGAAATTTTTATTGCCGGCGGACGTTTGGCGGGATTGCTTGGAGAATTTTTCATTTTAACGCAACTGGTACTCATTGGCCGCGTTCAGCTTTTGGAACGCAACTATGGCTTTGATAAGCTCAATCGCTATCATCGCAAGCTCGGCTTTGCGGCGCTTGGCCTCTTGGTTTTTCATCCCATTGCTTTGTCGCTCGGCTATAGCGCTCTTGGTACGGGCGTTTTTAGTGTTTCGGCAACGTGGGGGCAGTTTTTGACCTTCCTCACCAGCTGGGACGACGTGTTCAAGGCGTTTTTGGCTCTATGTATTCTTATTATTATGGTCGGTATCTCATTGGCCATTATTCGTAAAAAATTATGTTACGAAACCTGGTATTTTGTGCACCTCCTTGTGTATGTCGCCATTGTTTTGGCTTTTTCACATCAAATAAACACTGCTGACGTTTCAAGCGGTGTCGGTCTTTATTATTGGCTCGTTATAAACTTTTTTGTGTTTGGCTTGGTGTTGCTCTATCGCTTTTTGCGGCCGCTGTGGCTTTTCGCGCGGCACCGTTTTTACGTGGAGAAAGTGGTGCAAGAGACACCCACAGTGTGGTCGGTCTACATTACCGGTCAAAATATGGAAAAATTCTATTTTGAAGCCGGCCAGTATGCCAACGTAACGTTTTTGACACGCGACCATTGGTACACGCATCCATTTTCTTTTTCCGCGGGGCCAAATGGTAAAAATCTGCGTTTTTCCATGAAGGGGGTAGGGGATTTTACTAATGAAGTGCCGAAAATTCTACCAGGCACGCGGGTAGTGCTAGATGGGCCGCTCGGCGGTTTTACTCTGCGGCACGCCGCCACTAAAAAATTTCTGTTTTTGGCGGGCGGTATCGGCGTGACGCCTATTCGCGCGCTAGTTGACACCTTGCTGGCCGGGACCGATGCGGCAGTCCTCTTTGCCGTGCGCGCCGAATCCGAACTGGCATTTCTTCCAGAATTTGACAGAATAGCGCTTGCCAAGCGTGTAGCCGTAACGACCTTCGTTTCTGATGAGCACGTACCAGGCAGTCGCCATGGCTTTATTGACGCCGTCGCCATTACCGAGTTGGTGCCCGATGTGGCCGAGCGTGACGTGTATTTGTGCGGGCCGCCAATAATGATGAAAAAAGCCATAGTGGCTCTGAAAGCGCTTGGTGTACCACATCGTCATATTCATTATGAAAATTTCAACTACTGATGCCAACAATGACGCATCTCGCATTATTCGTTATCGTGCCGGTGACCAAAAAGCTTTTTCCGAGCTCGTAAACGCACATCTTTCTGCTGTGTATAGTTTTGTAGCCCGCTACGTTGGCTATGGTGGCGAGGCTGAGGATATTGTTCAGGAGGTTTTTGTTAAAGTATGGAAAAATCTTGGGCGTTTTGACACATCGCGCAATTTTCGTACCTGGCTTTTTACTATCGCCAAAAATACTGCTCTGGATTGGCTCAAGAAAAAGCGGCCAGTTGCTTTTTCCGAGCTGGATGATGGGCAGGGCGGTACTAGTTTTGAAGAGACGGTGGTGGCCGACGAGTCGCCGGCGTCGGAGCGTTTTGATGAACGACTGACGAAGGAAAAATTAACCGCCGGTCTGGATTCTTTGCCGCCTGAATATCGAGCTGTGGTGCTTTTACGTCTAGATAGTCAGCTAACCTTTCGCGAAATAGCTGAAACACTTAACAAGTCGGCTAATACGGTCAAGAGTCATTACCGCCGGGCTGTCGCCCTTTTGCGACGCTTTATGGAAGGGCGGCGTTAGAAAAATGCACCCAAACGCCAAGCCCTCGCGTATAATGCTCATATAGCTACAATCATGAAAGAAAATCAGGTTACTATTCTTTGTGCCGAACGACTGGCACCACCCGCCGGCTTACTGATGCGCATTCTTCGTCGTGTTGATTTAGAAAAAGCACGCCATATTGTGCGCCGCGCTCTTTTGGCGTGGTCGTGTGTTGCCGCTGTTGCGACAGCTGGCTTGGCCACGGCTGGCATTTTCTTTTACAAAGAAGCGGCTACGTCGGGCTTGGGAACATATCTTAACCAATTCTGGGCATTGGCAAGCACCAACCCTTCGCTTCTTTTGGCTCATTTGAGTGAAATTCTCACGTCTATTGGTGAATCTTTACCGGCAACCACTTTAGCGGTTGCGGCGGTGGCTATCGGTGTGGTGTTGTGGTCGGCCGAAAAAGTTATTGGTTTCAGTAAGCGATACACGCGCGTTGCCTATTAAAATTATCGTATATGCATCCTTCTAAAACTATTATTTGGATAATCGTCGGTATTGCCGGTCTGGTAGTAGTTTTATTGGCCTTCCGCGCCGGTGTTATGGTTGGTTATCATCAGGCGGAATATTCCGACGAATGGGAACATTTTCATGGCACACCGCCCATGCGGCTTTTAAATGACCACGGTGCGGCAGGTGTTATTACCGCAATAAGCGCGGTTCGGGACGCTACGAGCACGGTAACAATTCATGACGCGCATGATGGGGTAGATAAAATTGTTTTGGTTCCTGCTGGCATGATGAATACTGCTTCATCCACCATTTCTTTACAGATCGGCCAAAATATCGCTGTTATTGGTGTGCCCAATACTCAGGGTGAAATCATAGCCAGTATTATTCGCCTGTTGCCGCCACCGCCATCGCAACAATAAATATTTATAATAATCGTTTTGCCATGAAAAAATTCTTTTCAAAAATATTTTCTTATGCTCGGGCCCATAAAATCATCAGTAGTGTTATTGTGGTGGCGGTTATTCTGGAAGGCGCTGCTATTGCGACTGGCGCTGGTAAGGTTATTGTACCTTCCTACACGCTTGCGGCGGCTCGGCTTGGCACTATTTCACAAACAGTAAGCGGTACTGGTCAGGTGCAGGGGGTTAATCAAATTAGTGTCACGCCACAAGGCAGTGGTGGCCAAGTGATGGCTGTTTTGGTGGCTCCTGGCGATATGGTCGCCGTTGGCCAGACATTAGCCGTGCTTGATGATCGCAGCGCCCTACTTTCTCTCCAGCAAGCTAAGGCTAATTTGGAAAGCGCGGAAGCGAGCTATGAAAAGGTGGTAGACGGCCTAACTCCCGAACAGGTTGCCGCCAATCAGGCCTCGGTCACTAATGCCACACAATCGCTTGTAACAGAGCTCATCAGTGCTTATACGCAAACCAACAGCACACTTCGCACCGATGTTGACACGATGTTTACCGGCGCCAACATTGACCCCTCGTTTTCTCTAAGCTTTTTAGATTCCAATGGTAATTTAGTAACTTTTGCTCCTACCGACATAGCGCTGGTGGCAAAAGTTAATGGTGAACGTGCCGAACTCAACACTCTTATGCCGGTTTGGCAGGCTGATGCAAGTTCGCTTTCTTTGCAGGCAAGCACAACCAACCTCACACCGCACGTTTCGCTAACGCTGACCAATCTGCAATATATGGCCAATTTTCTCAATGACCTTTCCAATAGCGTCTATAATGTCTCGGCCCAGTACACCAAATATTCCAGTAACGTCAGTGCTTTTAAGTCTACCGTCGCTTCGGCTCTGCAAAATATAGACGCGCAAATCGCCAGCGTTACCTCCAGCAACCAGTCGCTTCTTACGGCGCAAACTAATTACAATGTTAATACCGCACCCCCAACCAATGCTGATGTAACAAGCGCTCAGGCCAGTCTTGATAATGCCCAAGTGTCGCTCCAAACCGCCCAGAATAATTACGCCGACACTCGTGTTACCGCTCCGTTTGCGGGCCAGGTGGGTTCAGTTGGTGTGCAAGTGGGCGCTATTGCTGGTGGTTCAACCGCCGTGGCCACACTCACCACCACTCAAAAAATCGCTGACATTTCACTCAATGAAGTTGATGCGGCTACGGTGCATGTTGGCGATTTGGCGACGCTAACCTTTAGCGCTTTGCCCAACATCACTATTCCCGCCACTGTTTCGCAAATGTCGCTGGTCGGTACCGTTAGCTCAGGTGTGGTTGATTACGACGTAAAATTAGCACTCGCGACCAGCACGCAAGGATTTGCCCAGTTTCTAGGCGGAAATGGGGGAGCATCTGGTGGCCGTCGCACCGCTTCTTCTACGCTAGCTACCACAACAGCTCAAAATTTTGAGCAGAATTTTCAAACTACTTTGACGGAAATCAAGCCCGGTATGAGTGTGACCGCGAACATTATTACGCAGTCGCACAGCAATACCATTATCATTGCTAGCGCGGCAGTTAAAAGCCTCGCGGGCGGCCGAGGTTCGTATGTGCAGGAGTTGCCGGGTATTGCCACGGCAGCTGGGCAAGTAACCACCGCCACTAAGCCGCAAAATGTTACGGTCACTGTCGGCTTAACCAATGGCACCCAAACAGAGATTCTTTCTGGTGTTAACGAAGGGGATTTCATTATTACCCAAACATCCGCTGGGGGAGGCGCCACGGCGTCACCCGCAGCAGCGGCTACTACGCGCGCCGCGGGTGGCTTTGGGGGTGGAGGTTTCGGCGCTCTTGGTGGAGGTGGAGCCGCCCGAGCTGGTGGCGGAGCGGCGGCTATTAGAGCTTTCTAGTATGATCGTTTGTAAAAATATCGTTAAAATATATCGCAACGGCGATACAGAAACGCGGGCACTAGACAACGTCTCGTTCACTATTCATGATGGCGAGTTTGTAGCTATTATGGGGCCATCCGGTTCTGGAAAATCTACGCTTATGCATATTTTAGGATGCTTGGATACGCCGACATCTGGCACGTATATTTTAGACGAACACGATGTTTCTAAAATGACCGATGACGAGCTCGCCGGCATTCGTTCTCAAAAAATCGGCTTCGTATTTCAATCATTCAACCTTCTTTCGCGGGCCACGGTTATGCGTAATGTTCTTTTGCCACTTATGTATAGCGGAGCGGTGAGCGAGGAAGAGCGGGAGCGCCGAGCCGGCCAGGCGCTCATTGCCGCCGGCTTACCCGAAAACCGCTGGCAACATTTTTCCAACCAACTTTCCGGCGGGCAGATACAGCGTGTGGCTATCGCCCGCGCTCTGGTGAATAATCCCGCGCTCATTATGGCCGACGAGCCCACCGGCAACTTAGATACCCGCACCGGCGAAATCGTCATGGGCACATTTCAGCGGCTCAATGAAGAGCAGAAGCGTACTATTGTGCTTATTACCCACGAGCCCGATATTGCCGCGCACGCCGACCGCATTATTCATATTCGAGACGGGGTTATTGTGGACGATAGTCCCAACAAACACAAAAAGGTCATAGATAAAAATCTGTTAACAAAAACCTCATGAACACCAAAGATCTTTTTCACGAGACAACCGCCGCGCTCCTTTCTAATAAAGTGCGTTCCGGCCTAACTGTTCTGGGTATTGTTATCGGCATTGCTTCCGTTATCGCGATGATCGCGGTGGGTAATGGTGCCAGCGGCTCCATTCAGTCGTCTATTCAATCGCTCGGCTCAAATCTCCTTGTGGTTACCCCTTCCGCCGCTCGTGTTATTGGCGCTGGAGCTTCAGCCGGCCGCGGCAGTGCTCAAAGCCTCACCGCCGCCGACGCCACGGCTATTACCAGCCAAGTGGCCAATGTTACCGCCGTTGCTCCGGAAGTCACTAGTCGCCAGCAGGTAGTTGTGGGTGCCAACAACACTAATACCACCATTGACGGCACTGTTGCGGCGTATACCACAGTGCGTAATCTCAGTATTCCCGACGGCACTTTTTTTACCGATCAGCAGGCCAGTAGTTTGGCTCGCGTCGCAGTGCTTGGCCCCACAACTGCCGCCGACCTCTTCACCGACGGTAGTGAGCCCGTAGGGCAGGTTGTTACCATCAAAGGCATGGAATTCACCGTTATTGGCGTCGCCGCGAGTAAGGGTGGCAGTAATATTGGCAATACCGATGACCGCGTCTATATTCCGCTTCAGGATGCTCAGCTTTTTATGACTGGAAACCAATACGTCAGCGACATTAATATTCAAGCGGCCAGTGCAGCGGCTATGACACAAGTTCAAAATGACGCCACCACCATTCTTCTAGCTCAACACAAAATCACTAACCCCGCCAATGCCGATTTCAGTATTGTGAATCAGGCCGACATTCTTTCTACGGCTTCAAGTGTTACCACCACGCTCACTATTCTGCTTGCCTCAGTGGCTGGTATTTCACTCCTCGTTGGAGGCATCGGCATTATGAATATGATGCTTACCACCGTCACCGAGCGCACCCGCGAAATCGGTCTACGCAAAGCTATTGGCGCCAAGCGCAGCGACATCAACAAGCAGTTCTTGATGGAATCAATTCTGCTGACGTTTGTCGGCGGAGTGATCGGTATCATCCTGGGTTGCGGCATAGCTCTCTTGGTGAGTGCTACTGGCCTCTTAAACGCCGCAATTTCCATCCCGTCAATATTCCTGGCATTTGGCGTGTGCGCAGTTATTGGCATTGCTTTCGGCTATTATCCGGCTCGGCGTGCGGCCAATCTTAACCCCATTGAGGCCTTGCGCTACGAATAATACCCTGTACTATTTAAGGTGTGTCGTTGTTCATTAATCCTAATTTTAATTAATCATGTCAACTACCAGCAAAATCGTCATGGCGGTCATTGTGATCATTATCATTGTCCTCGGTATCTGGTACCTTGGTTCATTGGGCGGGGGGTCGTCTGCTCCTGTTTCCACGGAAACCACCATGCCAGCCCCAGCTTCACAAACGGCCGCGTCTGAAAGCGGGCTGACCACCTCCTCAAGCGATTCTTCCAATGCCGCCTTGGGCCAGGATGCCGCCTCCATTAACGGTCAGATGCAGGGGCTTAATGACGATTCCGCCACGGTTAACCAGAGCATGCAGGCCAGTGCCCAGTAATTTATTCGCGTAATTATATATCTATGAATTTTTCACAAAAAATTATGGTGGCCGGCTTTGTTGGTTCCGCCATCGGTCTCGCGCTTAGTGGAACTATCGCCTCCGCCGCAACTGTCGGCATCGGCGCAACTGCCGATGTTACTACGGGCTCTGGCGCCGGCGTGAATGCCTCCGCGGTTGTTTCCGGTCATCCTGAATTTCAAGGCTCCAAAAGAATGTTCAGCTCGTCTACGTCCACCCGGCCGCGGGCGGGCGTATATGCGGGCCGGACGGCATCAAGCACCGCCGGCATGACGGGCCAAATCAATGTCGCCGACGTGGAAATTCGCAATCGCATTGACGCATTGCAGAAATTAAATACCCGCATCAACAGTATGATAAAAGTGTCCGCCGGTGAAAAAACGAGTTTACAAACGGAAATTCAGAACGAAATCGCCGCGCTTACCACGCTTCAGAATTCGTTTGCTTCTGCCACTTCTACGGCTGAAATTCGCACCGAGCGCCAGTCCATAACCGGTTCCTACCGCATCTACGCGTTGGTGGTGCCTCAAACCAGCATTATCGCCGCCGTTGACCGAGTGGAAAACTTGGTTACCATGATGACGACTCTCGGCGCTAAATTGCAGACCCGTCTGGCAAGTTCCACCGTTTCCGCCGCCAACCAATCCGCCATGGCCGATTTCACGGCGAAGGTTTCCGATGCCCAAACGCAGGCGGTAGCGGCCCAGGCTGAAGTTATCAACTTAACACCCGACCAGGGCAACCAAACACAACTAGGGACAAATACCGCCGCCCTAAAGGATGCTCGGGCAAAATTACAAACAGCAACGCAGGATTTAACTGCCGCAAGGGCCGACGCCGCCGGCATTTTAAAAAGTCTCGGAGTTTCGGTTTCTACTGCCGTGACTGCCAATTCTGCTGTGGAAACATCAGGCCAGTAAGGGCTTTTTAGCCGGTATGCCGGGCCGACGGGGGTATTCAGCCGGGGTCGGTTTCCTCTTGGAGATTACAATTAAGCGTCTATCGGCAAGAGTTGGCAATAAAACCGCCAACTCTTGTTCGTAGGTGCCGCCCAAGACCTCAATAGCGGGGAGGGCGCTTTCTAAAGATTCACTGCCGAGCATTTTTTGAGCGATTACGCGGCCGCCGACGCGAACAAAAGGCAGGGTGAGCTCAACGAGCGTTACTAGGTTGGCCACGGCCCGAGCGGTGGCGACATCAAAACGTTCTCGCAGTTTTGGTTCGTGAGCCAACGTTTCCGCCCGGCCTACAACTACGGACACCTTTTGTAGTTTCAGGGATTCGACTACGGCGTTCAAAAAAGCGGCTTTTTTCGTGGTGGCCTCTATCAGCGTTACGGTACAATCTGGTCGCGCGATGGCCAAAGCCAGGCCCGGGAAACCAGCACCACTACCAATATCGGCAAGGCTGAAAGCTTCTTTGGGTAGGACGGTTAATACCGATAGGGAATCAAGAAAATGTTTTTCAACAATTTGTTGGGGGGCGGTGATGGCCGTGAGGTTGACCTTCCCATTCCACTCGCGCAACATGTCGGCATACACCCGAAATTGGCGCACCTGCTCGGCCGAAAGTACCAGGCCCAGGGTGTGGGCGCCGGCGGAAAGAATTTCCACGGGTAATTCGTTCATACATAGAAGTATACTGCAGAAGCTTGATTTATCCTATTAAGTGGGTTATATTATATTTAGCAACAGCCCCGGCGCGTTGTCGGAGCTGTTATTTTTTTGTCCTTTTTCCAAGGAAGGTAGAGTGCTTATGATTGCCGTTATTCTCGGTGGGGAACCTGGAGTTGGAAAGGGTGACCAGATGGAACTGTTGCCGAAGATTCCTTTCATGCGCGGTTTCCAACGTGCCGCCTCGATGGGTCCCTTACTGACGGCGGCTGCCCGCAATGGTGATCCTTGTGCTGAAGAAATTCGGATGGCCCAGCATTCCGGCAAGCTTGTCAGCGATGCCACCACGACCAGGATTTTCATGGATGCTTTTTCGGCTGTCCAGCAGGATTCCTTGCCGCGTTTTGTAAGCGACGGTTTTCCTCGCACGCTTGGCCAGTATGAAGCGCTTAGAAACTGCCTGTTTGGGCGCGGCTTCGACAAGCTGATCGTCATAGAAATCACGCTTTTCACCGGGCATCCCGGAAACGACGAGGAGGCCAGGTCTATTCTCACGAACCGTGCTTGGAACCGCCTGCAGAAGCTCATGCATTTGCCCTCGGACAGTCCGTTGCGGCGGCCGGAAAAGCCTGTTAAAAATCGCGAAGAAATGCGGGCGCTGATTGACATTAGGCTGGTAGAATATTTTAGCAGAACCAAGCTGTTTTTGGAGCAGGCTCGCCGTGATGCCGCCAGAGACTGGAGGAACAAGGTGTATCACTTTATCGTGTATGGCCATGCCAGCCAAATTCGTATTCACGTGGATATTGCCACGAAGCTTAAGTCGATAGTGGGATCTGACCTTGTTTCTGCCTAACGTATTCAGGAGCCAATAATTCCAGCCACCATTCTGCAGACGCGCGCCCCTCATTCGAGGTCGCGCGTCTTTTTTTATTTGAAAATCACGCACACCCCGACTAAACGTCCTTCATTGGCCAGTCGGCAGGCAGGCGAACGCCGGCACGTACCGGGGTCGCTTCGACAATCTTTAAAATCTCTGCTTCATCATCGCAAATCTTAAACAAGTTCATGTCTTGGTTGTCGATGGTGGTATATCTTTTTAGCAGGACTTCCTCACAGAATTTTTGAAATGGTTTCCAGAATTCACTGCCGACGAGAATGATGGGCACACGCTCCACTTTGTTTGTCTGTACCAGCGTTAAAATCTCAAAGGCCTCATTGAGTGTGCCGAAACCGCCCGGAAAAACAAGGTAGGCTTCGGCGGCAAACGTCAGCATAACCTTGCGGGTGAAGAAATAGTAAAAATCGGTACTGTCGGTAACGTAGGGGTTGCGGTTTTGCTCGTGAGGAAGCTCAATAGTAAAGCCAATACTCCGGCCGTTAACCTCAAAGGCGCCACGGTTGGCCGCTTCCATAATACCCGGGCCGCCACCGGAAACCACGGCGTAGCCGCGTTCGGCCAAAGCCCGAGCAATGCGTCGCGCCTTCAAATAGTATTCATGTTCTTCGGGAAAACGGGCCGAGCCAAAAAAAGTCACCGATTTAGGCTGGTTTTTAATAAGATTAAAACCCCGACTGATTTCATCGTTAATGAGTGATTGGCGTTTTTTATTTTCCTCCTCAATTTGATGGAGGGTCATTGGCGTCAGGCCGAGAAATTTGTCTGGCTTATTAACTACTTTTTTTTCTTGTGCGGGTCGTTCATCCATGGGGTAAGTATACTATAAAAATATAGTTGCGGTGTGTATACCCGTGAGGTATACTATTTCTCTATGCAACCTAAATCAATCACTTCCGCCGAATGGTGGACCCTTGGTTCTAGCATCGCCATTATTATCCTTATTATTATTCTTATGACCTACACCGGTTCACCAGTTGCGCCTTCAGCCACTAATCCTAACAACCCAAGTACCCCCGCAGTTTCCCAGGCTACAACCGCCGCCACAGCCGGCAATACTACCGTAGCCGCCGCCGGCGACACCGTCACCCTTAATTACACCGGCACTCTTGCTGATGGCACGGTTTTTGACAGTTCCGCCAGTCACGGTCAGCCATTTAGTTTTGTGCTTGGTGCTGGCCAGGTTATTCCTGGTTGGGATAAGGGCATTCTCGGCATGAAAGTGGGGGAATCAAGAACCCTTGTCATTCCGCCCGCCGACGCCTATGGTGCCCAAGGCGTGAAAAATCCTTCTACGGGTAAATACATTATTCCGGCCAATGCCACATTAACATTCCAGGTCCAACTCATTTCTGTAGAAGCGCCAACGGCTGGCAAATAGCTCGGAAATAGTGTAAATTAATTCACACAGCGGGCCCTTAGCTCATTTGGTAGAGCGCATCCATGGCATGGATGAGGCGACCGGTTCGATCCCGGTAGGGTCCACAACGAGGCACCACTTTTATGTAGTTTGGGCTGTATTATTCAATCTCGCCTTGCCCCCTCTCTGCCACTTGACTTTTCGGTCAAAAAGCATATAATTCTTACCCGGATGTTCCGATTGGAATCGGAACAAAATACACAACTCTAATAATGGAGTTTTTCAATGTTGGTACGTGTTGCGCCTCGTCGAAATCCAATTGAAGATCCGGCAAAAGAATTGAGGGCCCTCCTCAATGAGGCCCGGGGCACCGTCCCGCCTGGCCAAGTGGAAGCGTTTCTTGGATGTTTCGGCAAGGGTGCCAATATCCCGGAACTTTTTCACCGGTCGCAGGATGTGCTCGGAGGCAACTTCGAAAAGTTCATCGAGCGCACGCTCGCCGGTTCGCCGAAGCCTTCCCGACGTTCTTAAGCAACCACCCCCCCCGTGAGTAGTCAATTCCATCCATTTTAAAAGAACCGGCGCAAAGGAGGCGCCGTTTTTTATTGTCTTGTTATCGTTATTTAGTAGGGTATACTTACTACATATGGAAAAAAATAATCAACCAGTGTCAGCGTTTGAAGGCTATTCCCCGGAGTTTTTGGTTCACTATAAAGAGTATTTGGACGAGGGCGCAAAATATGATGAAATTCACTTAAACAGAGTTTTGGCAAAAATGAAAGCAACCGCGACTACCAACAAAGACCTAGAGCGGCTGGCCGGTCTCTTGCCAGTAAAAGGCCCGAGAAAACCTGAGCGCGACGCAGAGCCGGAATTTGACCCAGAATCTTTGGTGGCTTAATATACTTTTTTCCGAAAATCCTGGGCGGTTAGCTCAGTTGGTTAGAGCGCTCCCCTCACACGGGAGAGGTCAGGAGTTCGAATCTTCTACCGCCCACAGTTCTGAAAAAGTCGGCTTTTTTGACAGTTTTAGGAAGCTCGCGTAAGGACTTTTAAACTTGTAGTTGGCCATTTTTTGGTTCTTCATGGAAAGGTTCCAAAGTATCGTTTCTACTATCTCTCGCTTTTTTGCATCATCGCCTTTCAAAAAATCTTTTTTGGCTCTACTTGCGCGTAAAAAGACTTGTTTTGTCGGTTCCAAGGTGGCGACGATGTTTTTCTGTTTTTGTTCGGTATCGGCTATTTGCTTTGCAAGAACGGTTTTTTCATTTTGTATCTCAAGGGCTTTAGCGTCGTATATCTCTTGCGAAATATGTTCAGCGAGGAATGCATCAAGAAGCTTACTTTCTTTGGCTGTAAGGGCGTTTAAACGGTTTTTGAGGGTGGCCAGAGTGGTATCGGAGTAATCGGTCTGGTGCTCGGTTTCTTCTTTAGCCGCTTGGTATAGCAATTCAATAGCTTCCTCGTCAATATTGAGTTTTGTAAACAGGGAAGCGACGATTGGGTAGAGTGTATTTTCTCGCAAGTAGGTTTTGTGTTCGCTACAACCACCTTTACTGTTGGTGCAGTAGTAATAGTCGTGGCCTTTTTTCTTTGAGGCAGTGAGGGCACAACCACAGTTTTCGCAGGTCATAAATCCTCGGAGTGGGAAGAAATGGTTTTTTGGCCGTGGCCGGTTTCGGTTGTGTAAGACGTCTTGGGTTTGATCAAAAAGCTCTTTTGAAATTAACGGCGTGTGAGTTCCGTTGTATAGTTTGTCGTTCGCGCGCATGAGGCCGCAGTAGAAAGGATTGTCAATGAAGTTGTGAATGTTGCCGGAGAAAAACTTTTTGCCGGATTTTGTGCGGAGTCCTTCGTCGTAGAGAATTTTAGCTATGTCTCTGAAACCATAACTGCCGGTTGCATAGAGTTCGAAAGCTCGGACTAAATATTTTACCTTGTCTTGATCGACGATAATTGTTTTGTTTAATCGGTCATTGTCATATCCAAAAGGTGGACGATTTGGCCATTGGCCTTTTTCCAGTTTTGCTCGGTTACCGCGCTTGACGTTGGTACTGAGGTCACGAATGTACTGATTAGCCATAGCTTGCTCGATGCCCATTAAGATGACATTGTCGTTGGGGAAATAGCTTTTCTCAAAAGTGCGAATACATTGAATTTTGTTTTTCTGAAGAAGCCATTGGATTTGTCCGCCATCAACGGGGTTACGAGCCAGGCGGTCAATTTTCCAACAGAGAATAGCATCAGCTTTGCCGGCAGTGATCATTTGGATCATGCTGTTAAAGATAGGCCGGCCCGGTTCTTTAGCTGATTTGCTTTCTTTCAATACCGAAACGATTTCCAGATTGTTGGCGGAAGCTAATCGAGTCATATCATTTTCCTGGGATTCCAGCGAAAGAACCTGTTTGTCTTCAGTATCAGTGGATTTTCTACAATAGAGAATATATTTCATGGTTGGTATTTTACGCTTCTAAAATTTGATAATCAAGAAGATCAAAGCGAGTATCGGTAGATGGAATGACCAGTTTCTCTAAAATGTTTTTGGTTTCGGGTAGCCTCTCAATGGAAATACCAATACCGACACGCTTTAGATCAGTCTTGTAGCGGTATATGGTGCTTCGGTTTAAGCCGCCTTGCAGAAACAGGCTTTTCATTTCGTCATTAAAATAAAAGTCTTTGTAAAATTGGTAAAGTCTAGTAGCTTTCATTTTTGTGAAGTTATTGAATAAAATTTGCTTGATTGACTCGTCAGTCATAGCGTTAGTGTTGAGATATTTAAAGACTTTTTCAGTGAGGTAATACTGCAGAATTTCAAGTATGGTGTCGTCGCCAATGACGTCATTTAAAAATATCTTGTCTGAGAGGAAGAATTGCCGGAGATAGGCGTGTTTTAGGTTGACTTCAAACCGGACAATTCTATTCGCCCATAATTGCAAAGAGGCGGCACGTTCAAATTCCAGTTTCTTGAAATCGTGGACTTGAAATTCTGGGCCTTTGGCGTAAAACTTAATGGTATACGCGGAACCTTTAAACATGACCGAGGTATCGTAGGTGTATTTTTTCTTGCGAGGGTAATCTATCCGGCGGAGAAAATCCATTGCGTAGGTGGCCTCATTTTCATCTTTTAAAATCCAGTTGTAGCAGATATCAAGACGATAGACTGGCCAGAGGTTAAAGTCGGAGAGCTTGTGATTCATGTGGGTGCATAATTCTTCGTAGAGTTGCGCCATAATTTTCGGTAGTTCATGCGGGTATATCATTTCCACATTATTACCTTTAGCATATTTGGGAGCGGAAAACTCAATGAAAAATCCAACCGGATTTTCGGTGGCTTTAATCGCAACCGTTCTGTGATATGACCCTAGCTCAATATTGCTGCTGAAAAATTCAAATTCCATTTTGCCGGTTTTGAGGTCGTCTTTGCGAAAACGCATGAGGGTGTTTTTGAGTTGATCAATTAAGGCATGATCAGTCATGGGAATTAAGAATTTAATAGTGTCTATCATGATGCACATTGCAACGTATCCTAGGTGTTACTAACACCTAGGGTGGTTTTGTCTGTTATCGTCACCGGCGAGGCCTCGCCGCCACTAAAGTGTCGGGCGGTGCCTCTGCCGTTTGGTCTATTGAAAGCCAGGTAGAGTTTGGCAAAGGAGCGCAGATATTCGTTAGCTGTATCAGCGGAAATATCCGTGTGGTGAACACGGTGGAAATATTCTATGCATTTTTCGACTAGGGGTTGGCTAAATGTGGACATACAAAAGCTCGCACGTTGTTTGTGCGAGCTGATGGTATGCCTTTCCCGTTACCGTATCGTACGGGTACGAATTACAAATAATCGGGATTTATTTGTGTGAAGCCAGTTTTTCCTGATTTTATTATCAGAAAATTGCTGATTGATGCTTGTTCGCTAACTTTTTTATTGATGTCTTCGCAGGCACGGCGCATAGACGTGGGCCTGAGGTTTTCTAAGGGAAACTTCTTTTCAATGATATCGCTATAGTAGGACTTGGTTTTTAACCCTTCCGTATTCTCAAATAGGTATTCAAGAACATAATGAGCATTGGTTTTATCATTCTTGAGGGTCATACTAACGGTCTTATCACCGATTTTTAGAAGGCTCTCTTGCGCGTCAAAAGAAATTGCTGGTTTTCCCATTTTTCCCGACGTTTTCTCTAATTCAGCGATGAAAGCGCCATGAAATTGTCGGAGACGTGATTCATACTCCTTCCGCTTTCCGGTATACCACCGACCATATTGATTGATAATCTTTTTACTCCAGAGCTTGGTTGTAATACCGTTAATGCCACGAAGCATGACAATGGCGGCAGGGTAGGGCCGTTCATCAGGCTCGGTGTTGTTTTTATACTCTTCGATATAAAGATAAATTCGGCCGTATAGTAAAGCGTAATCGGCCGCATACAGAGAAAATCGTTCAAGACGGTGAACTTGTTCCTCTTTTTCGTCGGCCTCCTTGTCGGTCGTGGATTTTGTGGTGCCGTTAATATCTAAATGTTTTTGAGCATATTCTTGTTCGCTCGCGTCAATGATTTTCGCTAGAGCGGGAGTCTTTACGATGAAGTCAATATACTGGTGGACGTTTTGGTAGAACTGAGATTCCGAGCCACTTTGTAAGACGGCATCATAGCGATTTTTGAGCCAAGAGGTAAGAGTGTCCATGACGCATATATCATACCAGAAATACCGTTCCGGCCGCTTATGCTATACCACTTCTCACAAAAGCCCGCAGCGGTTTCAGCTTCTCATTAAGAGGGAACAGTAGCGCGTCCTTCGCGCATAGTCGCATTGAATCCTTTAATGCTAGTCCATAGCGCTTTCTGGTGCTATGGTAGATTTCCTTTCTTTTGGGAAAGGAAATGATAGAGAAGCCAGAAAGTCCTATGGAGCAGGGCTTCAATGCCACTATGACGCGGGACGCGACAGTATCCTCGGTATAAGCCCGAAACCGCTGCGGGCTTACCAGAGCGGCCGGAACCGTATTTCTTGACGGTGTTAGTAACTTGTTGCGGGGGGGGTGATAATGGTATAGTTGCACCATTACTAAACAGTTTTTAATAACCTCATTATCAATGAAAAAGATACTTGTTAGTTTGCTCGCTATCACCGGAATGATAGCAATGATTGCGCCAGTTGCCAGTGCTCAAAGCACCTACAGCTTGCCATCTGGCTTCTGTTATACATTCAGCTCTAATATCGGTGTTGGCCGACAGGGCAGTACGGCAGACGTGTATGCCCTCCGCCAAGTTCTTGCTTCTCAAGGATTATTGCCGGCATCGGCTGTAGTGCAAGGAACCGCTTTCTCTGACACTGACGCTTCTGCTGTGACTGGCTATCAACAGTCTCATGCTTCTGCCATTCTTGCTCCTTATGGTCTCTCCTATGGCACTGGCTATGTTGGCGCGGCTACACGCTCGCAACTCAACGCCTCATATCCTTGTACTTCAAGCCAAACTACTTCTTCTACGTTCAATCCAAATTGCCCAGCCGGAGCGCTCTTCAATTCCATGACCGGTGCGCCGTGTTCAACTAACACTACTACTATTCCGGGGTGTTTTGCTGGGGCACGATTTAACTCAATGACAGGCGCTCCATGCACGACCACAAATACTCAAACTGCTGTAATAAACCCGCCAGCTAATAATGTTCCCGTATCAACAAATATACCAACGACTACTTCTAATCCAACTCCCACAGTAAATCTAAAAACACAAACCAGCTCCACTGGCGCTAACAGTCTTTTTCTCACCGCTTCTATTGCCGGAAACTCATTAAATAAAAATGTGGCATCTTGGGGGATTCAGGTATCGTGTGTTTCTGGGATCGTAGTATCGGATAAAAATGGAAATAATCTCTGTGGTTCTACGCTTAAACCGCTTGGCCCATATTACTACAGTGGATCCAGTGATATTCCCGTATTAACGGCACCCATAACAAATAATTCTGGCTCGTATGCAACGGTTGTACTTATTCTCACAGCATATGATGTCAATGGTAATTCTGTCGGGAGTGATAAAGAAGGCGTAGCTATCAATGCTTCTACCCCAACACCGATTCAGACACCTACCGTTAATCTCAAAACACAAACTAGCCTTACTGGTGCAAATAGTTTATTTCTAACAGCCTCTATTGGTGGAGATCCGTTGAATAAAAATGTCGCATCCTGGGGACTTCAGATTTCCTGCGATTCCGGTGTTACTGTGTCTGACAAGAATGAAAATAATCTGTGCGGCACTACCCTTAAACCGCTTGGCCCATATTACTACAGTGGATCCAGCGATATTCTTGTACTTACAGCTCCAACGACAAACAGTTCTGCTTCGTCTGCTACTGTCGGCCTCATTCTTACCGCATATGACGCAAGTGGTAATGTGATCGGAAGCGATAAGGAGGGAGTTCTTGTTGGTGCATCTACACCAAACCCAACATCACCTGCAATCACCGTATTATCACCAAACGGGGGAGAAAGTTTCAAGAACACCGATACTATCAATATTCTGTATACTGGAGTGAATCTCTCTAATCAACTAATCGCGTATCTTTACAGTCCAACCTTAGGAAACCTCGCCCAAGTTACGGAAAACAATATTGTTGGGAATTATGGTACCGGTAAGGGGGTGATAACATTAAATCTACAAACAAATAGCACCGCTACTATTTCAGCAGGACAGTATAAAATTAATGTCTGTGATAATAATCAATCTCCAGCCGGATCGTCTGGAAAATCACTCTGTGATTTAAGTGATAATTTTTTCACCATTACAACGCAGTAAAAACTGACAACAATTAGACACTGGTCTAAAAGCGCTCTAAACAGGCGCTTTGTTGTACACTGTGCCTATTAAAGTTCCAACTTCGAACCAAACCGCCCACTAAACGAGGTACCACTTTTCTTTCATGCTATTATAAACTTATATGAAAAACTCTCAAAAAGGTTTTGTCGTTCCTTTATTAATAGCGATTATTGCAGTGTTGGCGATTGGTGGCGGGATTTATATTTACGAGAATACAAAAACGGAAATTTCCACCCCCACCTCTGCTCCTGGTCCCGTGGTCTCCGCACCAAGCCCGGCGGTCTCTGCTTCCTGCAGTAAATTCGGCGCGCTTTCAGATTTTGTTTCGAAAAATATTCAATCACCCGACAGTCAAAACACTATTCCCGCCAATAAAAATGTTATCGCAAGTTTCCGATGGAGACGAAATTCTGCTGAACCTTTTGTGTCGTATCCAATTATCCAAGGTACTGTGTTTGCCTATGGTTATAACGCTTCGACCACGTCAAATTATAGAAGCGATAGCTCAATCTCATCGCTCACTCAGACGGATGTGAGTCGGGTCGGTGCCGGTATATCAGCAGAAGCAAACGCGCTTGGGTTTAGCTCGGATACCCTTAATACGATTAAGATCCAGTATTTCCCTTATGGAAGTCCCAGTGGCAATCCCGCAGATTCGCAAGGTGGCCTGTATCGCAGTATCTTCGGTTTCCAACAAGGCGCTGATCTCTACAGTATTGTTTTTGAAGGGAGTTCGTCTCACCAGGCTCCAGGAGGTGTGACTATCACAGTGACTTGCGGGCAAGCCGTGAGTCAGTACAATAAGGTCTATACTGCTCTTAATCTTAAAGCCGATACTTCAGTGAAAGATATGTACGGCGATGATTACGTTGCAGTTGGCGAAGTGAGTCCGGACAATCAAGTATATGCCTTGCTCGGTAGCTCTAACCAGGTAAGGATTGCCAATTACTACTATTTTGATGGCACTACTATAAAACTGGTAAGCAAAGACAGCTATCCCGCCGAGTGTACAGTCCTTGAGGCGGAAAAGGTTGGGCAAGGAATGAGGTGTGTTAATGTGCCAAGCTATATTCAAGGCACGGTTAATTATTCGTCTACTCCTGTTACAAACACAACAGCTCAGTGCATACCCGAGGGCGGCGATTACGGTGCCCCCGCAAGTCCTGAGGACGTTTGTTGCGCTGGATTAGTAGAACAGCCAACCACATATAGTGGTACGGTCGGCATATGCGTCAAACCAACCCCATCCAGCCCAAATAGTTCCATCTCCCCAATTACGGTTATCTCACCAAATGGTGGGGAAAGTCTTGTTATCGGCCAGAGCTATCAAATAAAGTGGGTCCCTAATTCCACAAAAGTGAATATTCTTCTAAATACTTACGACCAGAATGGAAACCAGATCGGAAACGGACAACTTCAGTGGATTGCGCAAGCAATAGATAATAGCGGGGTTTATAATTGGACACCGTCAACATCTGCACTAACTCTAAGTACCGCGTATAAGTATAAAATAAGAATTACAAAGGCAAATGATTTGTCTTATAACGCGAGTGATATGGGGGAATCTGTAGGATTTTTTACCCTACGAAACTATTAAATAAGGGGTTGTTTAGTTAGTAACGTATTACTTACTACGGTTCCAACTTCGAACCATACCGCCCACTTGCGGGGTACCACTTTTTTTACAGGTCTAAGTATTAAAAATATGAAAAAAAGCATTCAAATTCCTCAAAATAATGGCTTTACAGAGCTTTTACTCTATACGACACCTAATGGCAAGGTTAAAGTTGAAATCTTTTTGCGAGATGAAACGGTTTGGCTTACTCAAAAGAAAATATCTGAGCTTTTTGATGTTGAATCCAACACAATTACGTATCATCTTAAAGAGATATATGAATCAAGAGAATTAGACAAAAATTCAACTACTCGAAAAATTCGAGTAGTTCAAAATGAGGGTGGCCGGGCTATAAATAGAGAATTGGAATTCTATAATTTGGACGCCATCATTTCTGTGGGCTATCGGGTTAATTCAACGCAAGCGACCCAGTTCCGTATTTGGGCCACGGAAAGACTAAAGGAATATATCATCAAGGGTTTTACTATGGACGATGAGCGTCTCAAGGACCCCAACGGATTTTTTGGCCATGATTACTTTGAAGAGCAGTTGGCGCGAATCAGAGACATTCGCGGAAGTGAACGGCGAATGTATCAAAAAGTTACTGATATTTACGCGCAATGCAGCGCGGATTACGATCCGAATGGGGAAATAACCAAGGAATTTTTTGCCACCGTGCAAAATAAGCTTCACTTCGCTATTACCGGCAAAACTGCGGCGGAGATACTATACGCCAGGGTTGATGGCAAAAAGCCAAATCTCGGACTCACTACCTGGAAAAATGCCCCTAAAGGAGAAATTAGAGAAACCGATGTCGTTATCGCGAAAAATTACCTGCAAGAAAAAGAACTTGATCAGTTGAATAGAATAGTGACCATGTATCTTGATTATGCTGAAATGCAAGCTGGCCGCGGAATAATTATGCGCATGAAAGATTGGGTGGAAAAACTAGACGCCTTTTTGAAATTTAATGAACGGGATATTTTGACTGAAACCGGTAAAGTTAGCCATGAGGTGGCGGAAACGTTAGCTCTTAAAGAGTATAAAAAATACAAGGCCGGGAGGGAAAAAAACTATATTTCCGATTTTGACCGCGAGATTAAAAAGATCTCAGAAAAAAGAAGGAAAAAGTAAGATTTATGTTTACTATTATTAAAAAAATGAAAGGCGGTAGAAATAGTTTGGGCCGTGCGGGCGTAGTGCGCACGCCACACGGTGACATTCTCACCCCGGCTTTTGTACCGGTGGGCACCAAGGCGACCATGAAAGGACTGACGCCCGACAGTGTGCGCGAAGCCGGCGCGCAGGTTGTTTTGGCCAATACCTACCACTTATATCTTCAGCCGGGCGATGGGCTCGTGCGGCAGGCCGGTGGCTTGGGAAAATTTATGAATTGGAGCGGGCCTACTATCACTGATTCTGGTGGCTTCCAAGTATTTTCGCTCGGCGTGGCCTACGGAAAGGGGATTGGTAAGATTACGAAAAACCCAGTAGAGCTCATTTTGCCTGAAGGCGCGGCCGAAGATGGCTTAGCCAAGCTGGTGAAAATTGATCACGATGGTGTCATGTTCCGTTCGCACCTGGATGGTTCTGCCCACTATTTTACACCGGAAAAATCCATTGAAATTCAGCACAACTTGGGTGCCGATATTACGTTTGCTTTTGACGAATGCACCTCGCCGACGGAATCAGTCCACTATCAAAGCGAAGCGCTGGATCGCACTCATCGTTGGGCCAAGCGCTCTCTGGAACGTCACAAGCAACTGGAGGCCGAAAAGGGGGGTCAGGCACCGGTTTCTGATATTCCTTCACGGAAAAGTGGTACCCCACTACCGCAGGCACTTTTTGGTATCGTCCAGGGTGGTCGTCACGAAGAGTTGCGTAAAGAAAGCGCAAAGTTTATTGGCGCGCTAGATTTTGACGGCTTCGGGATTGGCGGCTCTTTTGCTAAAGAAGATATGACGACGGCCGTGCAGTGGGTCAATGAAATTTTGCCGGAAGAAAAACCGCGGCATCTTTTGGGCATTGGCGACCCACTGGACATTTTTAATGCCGTGGAGCGCGGTTGTGATCTTTTTGACTGTGTGGCGCCAACGCGCAATGGCCGTAATGGCACGGTTTACACCCGACATGGGCAAATACATCTTTACAACACCGCATTTCGGGCGGACTTTTCGCCGTTGGATGCCGCCTGCACCTGTTATACCTGCAAGAATTTTACCAAAAGCTATGTAGCCCACCTTTTTCACGCTAAGGAAATGCTTGGTGGAGTATTAGCCTCAATTCATAACGTGCATTTCATCGTGAACCTTGTTGCTGGTATGCGCCAGGCCATTCTAGATGGCACATTTGAGGCCTATAAACAGACCTTTTTTGCCACCTATAAGGCATAGTCGTAAAATTTGACTTTAATATAAAATAGTGCTATCATGCTAGCAGCGTTTTTGTGTACGGAGGCTGTTCTTTTTAGGAGTTCACTCATGGACGACAGAATGCATCGACCGTTTGACGAGCATTCCGCTCTGCACGACCTTGAAGCACTGATGCTCGGGCTTCAGGAAGTTTCCCCGGATGCCCGCGCAAAACTGGAAGCTCTGGCTCTGGAAAAAAAGAAGCTGGAGCACAAAAACCGGCAAAGCGTTGAATCGCTTCAAGAGGGGTTGGATTGGCTCCGGCTTTCGGTCAAATATCTGATGTTTGACTTGGAGGCCACCCGCCGTGAAAATGTCTGCTTGCGGGAAATGCTTCTGGACAATAGAGAAGAAGGCGGCACGGCATAAATCGTCTACTGAAAGGAGGTTTCGTTTGATTGGACCATAAGAAGTGAAGTCCTGCCGCGCGTTCCACGCGGCTTTTTTATTGACAAAAACTATTTTTATAGTATTCTTTTAGCAGTTTTTACACGGCTCTTTTAGGAGGTCTTTATGACAACACCAACCAAGGAAGAAGTACCCAACTTGGCGTTAGTAAGGGGTTATTTAACCAAAACGTTTCGGCGCCTTGTTTCAGAAGATCCCGAGCTTACCCTGCTTCAGGCACCCAACGGGCTCGGCAGTCTTTCGTTGTTGAAAGGACGGGTCTTTCTCTTCGTTTCTGCGGAGGCGATATTTCAGCTTACGCTCGGTCACGCTATCCTTGACCACTGCCGCTTTGCCGACCTTAGCGGTTTCCGCATTAGCCTCATTGATAACGGGGCTGAAATCAAGACGGGGACCTGTGGGACCATAGTTGCCCTAAGCCTTACTTGGAAATGGAAGCAGGGCAACGAGCCGGTCAGTTGGTTTTTGTGGTATCGCGAGGTGGAAGGTATTGGTATGCCAACAACAAGGGAGTTGAAATTAATTGAGGGCAGGCTGTGCCCCTCGTGCTGATGTTTTTTTGTGCACATTTCCCGAGGTTGGGCTGAAAGGCTCAATCTCTTTTTTATTGCCAAAATCGTAGCGCAAGGTATAGTAAGGGCGAGATTTTGCCGTCTCATTTCATGACTGCTTCACCATTTAAAATTTTTCAACGCTTCAAGCCGGCGGGCGATCAGCCCAAGGCTATTGACCAGCTTGTTGCTGGTTTTAAGGCTGGTATGCACCACCAAACGCTTTTGGGTGTGACCGGTTCAGGCAAAACGTTCACCGCGGCCAATGTCATTGCCGCGCTTGGTAAGCCGACGCTCGTTATCGCGCACAATAAAACTCTGGCCGCCCAGCTTGTGCAGGAATACCGTGAATTCTTTCCGGAAAATGCCGTGCACTATTTTGTTTCTTACTACGATTTTTACCAACCGGAGGCCTACATGCCGGTGACCGACACCTATATAGAGAAGGAGGCACAAATCAACGAAGAAATTGACCGCTTACGCCACGCGGCCACGCAAGCGCTTTTGACACGCAAGGATGTGATTGTAGTGGCCACGGTTTCCTGTATTTACGGCTTGGGTTCACCGGTAGAATACGAAAAAGTGAATATGCGTTTGGAGCGTGGCCAAAAAGCTACTCGAGCCGAGCTTATTCGTAAATTTATTGATATTCACTATGAGCGCGTGGCGGGGGATTTAACCAGCGGCACATTCCGGGCTATTGGTAATATGTTGGAAATTATGCCGGTCAGCGACACCACTATTTACCGCTTGGAATTTGAGGGGCCCAGCATTTCGGCTATTACCCGCCTAGATGCAATCACTCGGGAAATTATAGACGACGTCCAGCTTTTCTATATTTTTCCGGCCAAGCATTTCATTGCCGACGAAGCCCAGGTGGAGCGGGCTATGAAAACTATCCGCGCCGAGCTTAAGGAAAGGCTGGATGAACTACAGAATGCCGGCAAAGTGTTGGAACACGAGCGTTTGAAGCGTCGTACCAATTACGACCTGGCCATGATTGCCGAAATTGGCTATTGCAACGGCATTGAAAACTATTCACGCCATTTTTCTGGCAAGAATGCCGGTGATCCACCCGATAGTCTGCTTTCATATTTCCCGCACAATAAAAAAGGCGAAGCAGAATTTTTGACGGTTATCGACGAGTCGCATGTCACCGTTCCACAATTAAACGGCATGTTTGCGGGCGACCGATCGCGCAAGGATACGCTCGTGGAGCACGGTTTTCGTTTACCAAGCGCGAAGGATAATCGACCACTGCGCTTTGAAGAATTTAAAGATCGAATTGGCCAAACGCTCTACACGTCTGCTACGCCGGGTGCCTATGAAAAGGAAAAAAGCGTGCCGCCCAGCGGCCAAATAGCCGAGCAGGTGATTCGCCCCACTGGCCTCATTGACCCGGAGCTTGAGGTGCGTCCGGTAGTGCAGAAAAAAGTTGGCGGTGCTAAAAGTGGTGCTGGATATAAAGGGCAAGTTGGTGACTTCATAGATGAAGCGGAAAAATGCATCAAAAATAACGGTCGCGTTATTGCCACGACCCTCACCAAAAAAATGGCCGAGGATTTGAGCGAATTTCTGAAGGAACGCCATATCAAGGCCGAATACTTACACAGCGACATTAAAACTATTGAGCGCATTCAAATTCTGACCGACTTCCGCAAGGGGACGTTTGATATTCTTGTGGGCGTTAACCTTTTGCGTGAAGGTTTGGATTTGCCCGAAGTGAAGCTTATTGGCATTTTGGATGCTGATAAGGAAGGGTTTTTGCGTTCTGAAACCGCCCTCATTCAAACTATCGGCCGGGCCGCCCGCAACGTTGAAGGTAAAGTCATTCTCTATGCCGATAGTATTACCGGCTCTATGGAGCGGGCCATTGGCGAAACCAATCGTCGCCGCGCCATTCAGGTTGCCTACAACACCAAACACGGCATTACCCCCACCACTATCCATAAAAAGATTCAAGATATTACCGAGCAAATATCCACCGAGCACGAAAAGGCCGTAAATGAACTTTTAACGATTGATAGGGGAGAGTTTGCCAAGAATCCCAAAGCCTTAATCAAGGAAAAGGAGCGGCAAATGTCCGAAGCGGTTAAAGAATTGGATTTTGAAACGGCGGCCCTGTTGCGGGATGAAATCAAGGTCTTGCGCCGAATACAATAGCTACTTGCGCGAGGGTGCCTTGTGTGTTATTCTTCTGAAAGTAAAATCAGTTCATTACACAGGAAGTGTCGGTGTGTTGCCGATGCTCGTGAAGAGGACAAGGAAGTTTCACTTTTGTGAGCGTTTATCGCTCCGGAAAGGAATCCTATGCTTGTGTTGTCACGCCAACGGGACGAGACGATTATGATCGGTGATGACATCGAGATCACGATCGTTGATATCCGAGGCGACAAGGTTCGTCTTGGTATCACCGCTCCGGCAACCATTCCCGTCCACCGCAAGGAGGTCTACGACGTCATTCAGCGCGAAAACCGCGAAGCGGCCCGCGTGAAAATGCAGGACCTGGGCACGTTACCCCAAACGCCCGCTGGAAGAAGCAGTGTTCCGCCAGGCTTGCCTCGGCCGATGCCGAAAAGGCAGATCGAGGTGGACAAAGCCAAGCCAGCGGAAGCCAGTGCGGCAATCAAGCAGGCCATCACGGAAGTGCGCCAAGAAGCGGCTTCCCAAGATGAATCTTATCTGCCGCCAGATCCACAAGCGGGTCATCGCGGGCCTCAGGTGATATCACCGCCCCAACAGAATGACGGTGACAACCACCCTTCCAAGCTCACCCCGAAGCATCCGGTTCATAAGCCTTCATGGGCATGGAGAAATTAGCCAACCTCCATTAATTTATACGCATCGGCAGTGAGTAAATAGTTCTTTCGTTTGACTGGCCAACCCCGCACCTAACCTAGTAGGTGCGGGGTTTTTTCTTTGCCAAAAGCGTGTTATAATACACTGTTTTCAAAAAAACATAGATTAAATTAAGATGAAATCTTCTTCAAAAAATTCTAAAACTACCACCGACATGGGCGGTGAGCATAAAAATAAAATCGTCGTTAAGGGCGCGCGTACGCACAATTTGAAAAATATCACGGTAGAGATGCCGCGCGATAAAATGGTGGTTTTCACAGGTCTTTCCGGTTCGGGAAAATCGTCACTCGCTTTTGACACTATTTTCGCCGAAGGCCAGCGTCGCTACGTGGAGTCGCTCTCTTCCTATGCTCGGCAATTTTTGCGCCAAATGCAGAAGCCGGATGTGGACGAAATTCAGGGCCTTTCGCCCGCTATTTCCATTGACCAGAAATCCCGTTCCAATAACCCGCGTTCCAACGTGGCCACTATTACGGAAATTTACGACTACCTGCGTATTCTTTTTGCTCGTGTCGGCAAGCCGCACTGTTTAATTTGCGGCCGGGAAATTAAGCGACTCACCCAGGAGGAAATCATGGCCACCATTCTGGAAACCGTGGCGGGATTTTCGGGCAAAAATGCCGACAAAAAGGTAATGGACGTGCCAATTGACCAAACAAAATTGGCACTCTATGCGCCGCTCGTCGTTGGCCGCAAAGGTGAATATTATCAACTACTCTATGATCTTCTTGGCAAAGGCTACGAGCGGGTGCGGGTTGATGGAGAAGTAAAAAAGCTCCGTGAACAAATTATTCTGGATAAAAACAAAAAACACGATATTGACGTGCTCGTAGATGAGCTCTATGTGAGTGAATTAGGACCAGACCCCAAATCGGCCGGTCAGGAGCGTTTGAGTGAGGCGGTGGAGCGGGCGCTTACGGAGTCCACTGGTCTTTTGCGCATTCAGCTTGTGGCGAAAAATGAGGTGCTCCACGAGCGTCTCATTTCCAGTAAATTTATGTGTCCTTACGACGGGTTTAGTTATCCTGAAATTGAACCGCGTCTATTCTCCTTCAATTCACCCTACGGTGCTTGCCCGGCTTGCAACGGTATTGGCACCGAGAATTTCTGGAGTGATGACCCATGCCCTGTCTGCGCCGGCACTCGCCTGCGCGAGGAGGCTTTGCATGTTTATTTGGGTAATACTGCTCTGCTCGCAAAAATCAAAGTTGAAAGCTCACACCGCAAAGCGGCCGATGCTCTGCCTGCCAAGGATTACCATGAGCCGGAAGGTCTCAATGTTGCTGATCTCATCTCACTTTCCATTGCCGATGCTTCTAATTTCTTTGAGGAGCTTTCATTGACGCCGAAGGAGCGCTCCATTGCCAAGGTGCTCCTGCGTGAGATTGAAGCCCGCCTTACGTTCATGGAAGATGTCGGTATTCAATATTTAACGCTTAATCGCCGGGCCAATACACTTTCCGGTGGCGAAGCTCAGCGTATTCGCCTGGCCAGCCAGCTTGGCTCCGGCTTGGTTGGCGCGCTCTATGTGCTTGATGAGCCAACTATCGGCTTGCATCAGCGCGACAATGACCGCCTCATCAAAACCCTTCTTGACCTGCGCGATGCCGGCAACACTATTCTCGTGGTTGAGCACGACGAGGACACTATTTTTGCCAGTGATTATATTGTAGATATTGGCCCCGGTGCCGGCGTGCATGGCGGCAAGGTGGTGGTGAGCGGCTGGTTGGATGAGCTTCTGACTGCCAAGAAGAATGATTCAAAATCGCTTACGTTGGCTTATTTGCGCGGTGAGGAAAAAATTGAAGTGCCGAGCGAGCGCCGCACTGAAAATGCCGGCAAAATCATGATTCGCGATGGTAATGTTTTTAACATTAAGAAAATGGACGTGGACATTCCGCTCGGCAAGCTCATTATGCTCACGGGCGTTTCCGGTTCCGGCAAGTCCACGTTTATGTATGAGCTCGTCTACAAAAATTTGCAGGCTCGGCTTGACCGCAAACATCGCACCGCGGAAACCTACAACTGCGCAAGCTTCCAGGGCACGGAATATCTTGGCCGCGCCGTTTTAATTGACCAAAGCGCCATTGGCCGCACGCCCCGCTCCAACCCAGCCACCTACACCGGTGCCTGGACGTTCGTCCGCGACCTTTTTGCCGCCGAGCCGGAAGCTCGCGCCCGGGGCTGGAAGGCCAACCGTTTCAGCTTCAACGTCAAAGGCGGCCGTTGTGAGGCTTGCCAAGGCAATGGGGAAGTCGCCGTAGAAATGAGCTTCCTGCCAACAGTCTATGTGCCTTGCGACATTTGTGATGGCAAGCGCTTCATGAAAGAAACCCTAGAAATTAAATATAAAAAGAAGAACATTTCGGAGATTTTGAAAATGACTGTTGAGGAAGCGCTGACTTTTTTTGATGAAATTCCTGCCATTTCTGATCGCCTCAAGGTTTTGGATAACGTTGGCCTCGGCTATTTGGAACTTGGTCAGTCGGCCACCACGCTTTCCGGCGGCGAAGCTCAGCGCGTGAAAATTTCTGCCGAGCTCTACCGCCCCCACGTCCAGAAAAGCATTTACCTTTTAGACGAGCCAACTATTGGCCTCCACTACGAAGACGTTCGCAAACTCATTGAAATTCTCCAGAAGCTCGTTGAAAAGGGCAACACCGTTATCGTTATTGAGCACAATATGGATATCATCAAGTCCGCCGACTATATTATTGACATCGGCCCCGAAGGCGGTGTTGGTGGCGGTAAAATCGTCGCCAAAGGCACGCCCGAAGAAGTGGCCAACAACCCCAAAAGCTATACCGGCCAGTATCTTAAAAAAGCCCTGAAATAAAGTTGAAATAAAAAAGAACCCGCCACAGAACGTCTGTAACGGGCCCTTCGGCGCATGTCTCTTTGAAGATGTCGTCTACTCTCCCTAGCCAACGACTTTCATGGGGAAATTACAGTCGCCACAGATAAAACCTTGGGCATTGGGATGTGTGCATCGAAGTTGTAGTTGAATCAATTCCAATTTCGCTTGGTACTTCACCACAGCATCGTTCCCGTCCAGCATCGGCTTGAGCCGGTCGCGTTCCTGCCGGATTCCGGCTTGAATCGCCGGGTTGCTCTTAGGCTGTGGCTTACACGCCACACTACCTTCCAGAGGTGCGATCATATTGTACACTCCTTTTTATGACCAATTTTCCTGTAGTTACTTTAGCACACCGCCTGTTTGCATTCAATAAAAGAAGCCCGCTCTGCAGGGGTGAGGTGCAAAACGGGCTTCGGGGAAAGGAAGTCAAAATTAGTTGTTACTTCCTGCCGGCGTAAGAATGCTTGGGTCGGCCTTGGAGTTTTTACAGAGTCGATAGAGGTCATCCATCTTTTCATTCAACTTGGCGATGGCCTGCTGGTGCAGTTCTACGCGAGCTCGATATTCCTTGTCGATGAGTTGGCGCCGGCGCAAAAGTGCCAAATACTGACGACGAAGAGATTCTGCAGTGGTAGTGGGAATGCGTTGTGTATACATTTTCACTCCTTTTTGTGAATGCCAATTGGACTTTCCTGTTAAATAGCTTACTATACTTTCCATGACAAGTCAAGAATTTTCCACAGTCGCCTCCAACCTGCCAGACACGCCGGGCGTCTACCTATTTAAGGATGCCGCCGGAGCCGTGCTTTATGTAGGCAAGGCTACTTCTTTGCGTGATAGAGTGCGTAGTTATTTCAGCACCGACCTCATAGAAACGCGCGGCCAGAAGCTCGTAGACATGGTGATTTTAGCCACAGCCATTGACCACGTGCCAACCGATTCCGTGCTGGAGGCACTCATTTTGGAAGCTAACCTCATTAAATACCATCAGCCGAAATACAATACTGATGAAAAAGATAATTCCAGCTGGAATTATGTAGCTATCACCAATGAGGATTTTCCGAAAGTGTTGGTGATGCGCGGTCGCACCCTTATGGCGGAAAAGCAATCCGATTTTAAGTACATTTTTGGACCGTTTCCTTTGGGCGGCCAATTAAAGGAGGCTATGAAAATTATTCGCCGAATTTTTCCCTATCGCGACACTAAGTGTGTGCCGGCACCCGAACAAATCGCCGCCGGCAAAACGCCGCGGCCATGTTTCAATCGGCAGATTAGCCTGTGTCCGGGTGTGTGTAGTGGTGAAATTACTCAAGAAGAATATGCCGACCAAATAGAACATATCCGCCTTTTCTTTGAAGGTAAGAAAAAGGAGTTGGTCGCGGGATTGGAAAAAGAAATGCGGAATTACGCGGCGACTGAAGAGTTTGAAAAAGCCGACGCGACGAAGCGGCTGATTTTCGCCCTTACCCACATTCAGGACATTGCTCTTCTGAAACGACAGGACAAGTTGGGCGATTTACCTGGCGGCAGTTTTGGCGAAAGTGGCGGACGCGTATTTCGCATTGAAGCCTACGACGTGGCGCACAGCTCGGGCAAACAGATGGTCGGCGTTATGGTCGTGCTGGAAAACGGCGAGCCGGCCAAAAGAGAATATCGGAAATTCCGTATTCGCCAACCGGTTGGAGGTGACACAGCCGCGCTCAGTGAAATCTTGCGACGACGTTTCGGCCATTTTGAGTGGCCTCTGCCCAACTTGATTGTGGTGGATGGTGGCCAAGCCCAGCTCAACAGCGCCCAAAAAATTATTACCGATAGGGGATTTGCGATTCAGCTTGTCGCGGTAGTTAAAGACGAGCATCACAAGCCGCGAGAAATTCTCGCCGAAAAAGCCGTTATGGACCAATGCGGCCCCGCTATTTTGCTCGCCAACGCCGAAGCACACCGTTTCGCCATAACCTACCACCGTCGCCGTCGCGACAAACTCATCCCTTGAAAATTTTTGCGGGCGTTGTATACTCCTCAATCGGACTGGTATTTCACGGAAGGAGCTTCAGATGAAGCACAAGGTTTTTTGTCCTCATCGCAGTTGTGGTGGTTACCAACGGATTACCTCGCACACCAAGCCCGGCAAAATTATTTGGTGCGAGAAGTGCGAGAACCCGTTTGTGGTGCCTCGTGATGTTCGCAGGAAGGCTATGGCGACGGGTGTTAAGCTAGCTCCCAACCGCCTCCGGCGTTTCCTGCAGATGTTGACCTAGTAAAACCCCAGAAAGGATTCTTTGCCCTCATTCTTCGTTTTCCTTGTAACTCGCCAGTCCGACCGAGCGCACTTTGCTCGGTTTTTTTATGCGCCGATTTGTTATACTAGAACCATGTCAAAAATCACTGTGGGCGTGGTGCGGGGCGGCCCTTCCAGCGAATACGATGTCTCGCTGAAAACCGGCAGTACGGTTTTGCGGCATTTGAGTGAGGGCCCGGTCAGCGAAATCTATCAGCCAGTGGATATCCTTATTTCTGCCGAAGGCGGCTGGCATCGCGATGGCGCCGAACGCTCGCCAGCCCGCGCCCTGGCAGGCGTGGATGTTGTTTTTAACGCCCTACACGGCCAGTTTGGCGAGGATGGCGGCATCCAAAAAATTCTTGATGACCTTTGCGTGCCCTATACCGGTTCCGGTGCTTTCGCATCGGCGATGGGCATGAATAAGGTTTTGGCCAAGGAACGTTTCGCTCAGGCCGGCATTAAAACGCCCACCCATTTGGTTATCCGCCGGAGCGATGACCTGCGCGAACGCTATAACCACGTTTTTCATCATTTTTTATTGCCTTTCGTGGTGAAGCCCGTGAGCGCCGGCTCTTCTGTGGGCGTGACTATCGTCAAAAAATACATTGACTTTTTTGACGCGGTAGAGAAAGCTTTTGAGCATAGCGACACCGTGCTCGTAGAGGAATATATCAAAGGCAGGGAGGCCACGGCCGCGGTTATTGATAATTTTCGTGACCAACGCTTCTACGCCTTACCGCCAGTAGAGATTCTGCCGCCATCCTCCAGTGATTTTTTTGATTATGAAGCGAAATATTCCGACGGCGCCACGGCCGCGCAGGAAATTGTCCCTGGCAACTTTACTCCATTCCAGAAAAAAGAAATGGAGGAGTTGGCCATAGCCGCCCACAAAGCGCTCGGTGCTCGTCACTATTCCCGTACCGATTTCATCGTCTCTCCCAGCCGAGGTATTTATGTTTTGGAAATTAATACGTTGCCCGGCTTAACTGATGCGTCTATTCTGCCTAAATCATTAGCGGCAGTTGGCGCTCCGTTGGGGGACTTTTTTCATCATATTATCAGCTTGGCCAGAGGCGAAAAATAAGGTAGAATAGCCACAATTTCGCTCATCTGGCGAAAATATATTGGGCCCATAGCTCATTTGGTAGAGCGCCTCATTTGCAATGAGGAGGTGAGCGGTTCGATCCCGCTTGGGTCCACAACGGGGTACCACTTTCAATTTCCTGATTGTTTTTTCTTGAATATAGGGTAGTATTCTCGACAGATATTTTTATAAAAGCAATTGGTTTTGAAAGGACGCACATGTCCAATGGTGAAAATCATTTTTATAGCACAGCACAAAAGATTCTTGATCGGTACGACGAGTAGCATGCAAAAGTCAATATTTTCCTATATACTAGTCAACACGAGCATAAAAGTGGTACCCCACTTCGGGCCTGTAGTCTAGTGGTACGACGCGTCATTCGCATTGACGAGGCGGGGGTCCGATTCCCCCCAGGTCCACAGAAGTTGTATACTTAAACCATATGGAAAAGTATCAAAAAGAATTGGATATGTGGTACAAGGAGCATGGCTGGCCCTATTGGACGCCGCATGAGATTTTGGCGCGTTTAGTGGAGGAGACGGGCGAATTAGCACGGCTGGTCAATCATATATGGGGGCCGAAGAAGAAAAAGGCTACCGAAGCGGAACAGGATTTGGAAGAGGAGATTGGGGATATTTTATATACGCTTGTCTGCTTTGCAAACGCAAACAATATTAGTCTTGACGGCGCCATCCGCAAAAGCTTGGATAAATCCACCACGCGCGATAAGGATCGCTTCACGAAAAAGTAATTTTGATTGCGTTTGGCGGCTAGAAAAGCTAGTATTAGCCGCACTGCGGGCTGTAGTATATCGGCAGTATACACCCTTGGGGTGGGTGAGGGCCGGGTTCGATTCCCGGCAGCCCGACTAATTGACAGGAAATGTTTTTCGGTTAGAATTGTCTCTAATTACGGACACGATCACTGACGCCAGAAAGGCTCGCTGGCACACGTCCACAACTTTCCGTTACAATCAGTTTTTGTGGCGATGGATGAGGGGTACGCCGTCCCTCCAGTGACTAAAACACACTACCTCGTTTCTTAATTGAAACGAGGTAGTGTTGTGCCTGCTCGGGAGTAAGTTGTTCAAAGAAAGTCACCAGACCATAGCCATTAATTCTGTTCGCGCCAGCAACGTATATGCCACCATTGGGCTTACTCTTTATTAAATTAATTTTGTCTCGTATTAGTGGCGGCATTCCAGGAATATATATTCCCTGATCGTAAGCGTTTATTGTTTGGACAAGCTCATTAGACGGGAGAGAGCCGTGGTCAAAAACAATCTTCTGAACATTTTTGTAATTTAGTTTAATTATCACAGAGTTTTTGCCGTTTTCCCATATGTTTATAACTATGCCAATTTCTTTTCCGTCTAACTCTATATCGCTAACCAATCCCTTTTTAATATTCTCAATATTTTCAATCCACTCCTCAAATTTCTTTTCTGGAGTAAAGGAGAAATTTGAAAACGCAGTTTTCCCTAACTTAGCAATCCCGTTTTCGCGTATGGGTCGCATATTCTTTAAAAATTAATCGTCAGTGGAGTTCCAAGGCCAGTGACGTAGTCGTAGCGTTTGCGGGCGTCGCAATAGTAGGCACAGGAACCATTCTTGCCGCTGACAATATCGCGGAAAAAAGCGCCGTTATTGGCGGAATTTTTGTCGGCATAGAGTGCGGGCAAATTAACTGAATGGCCGAGCGCCTCTATGGCCGCCCACTGCGGCGCGCCCGCGGAAGTGCCCCCAACCATATACCAGGTTCCGGCGCGATAGATAGCGAAACCAAGCGACGGGTCGGCATTGTAGGCCACATCGGGCACGGCACGCATGCCGCCAGCGCGTGGAATGTTGTAATTTTGTTGAAAGGCGGGTTCTTTTTCATATTTACTTATGCCGCCGCCACTGCCCGTCCAGGCAATTTCCTTCAACACATTAGTACCGCTCATCACCAAGCCTGTGCCGCCGACTGCCACCACATTGGGAGAAGCGGCTGGCCAACTCACACCAGCGCCACTATCACCCGAAGAAGCAAAAAATGCCGCGCCATTTGGGCTGGTGAAATGCTTTTCAAGCGACGTTTCTTCGGGAAATTCTGGCCCACCCCAACTCATGGAAATGGCCACCACGTCTTTTTGAGCGCGCGCGTAATCAATAGCAGCTAAAAGCGCCGCGGTACCTGTGCCACCCGCCTCCACAAGCAAAATTTTGGCATTGGGGGCGATAGCGTGGGCCCACTCGGCATCTAGCGACGTTTCCATTTGCCAGCCGTTTGGGTGGGTTTTGGGGACTTTGATGCTATGTATAGTGAGACAGCTATTAGAAACTGTGCAGGCCGCCAGTTTGAAATTTTGCGAAAAAACACCTAAATCTTTTTCCAACGTAACGCTTCCGTAGCCGGCAATAATGGCGATAGTTCCGGAACCGCCGCTCGCGGGCAGGTGATAAGCGGCTTTAATTTGCGCCGGCGATAAACCAACCGGCGTTTTCTTTGATGAGGTAAAAACGTGCACGGGCGGCGTGGCCACAAATGTTGCCATGCTCGTTTTGGCTTTTGCCGCCAATACCGCAGTGCAAATAATCGCACTACTGCTAATAATTAGAAATAAAACCGTACCCATACTCACAAAAACATAAAAAAGTTTTTTCATGCCGCTATTATGGCGACAAGTTGTTAAAATAGTCCTGAATTTTTCTTAAAGAAATAATCTCAACAACACAAAACCCGCTTTGACAAGCGGGCTCGTGAGGGCTGCTCCCTAAATATTGTTCTGTGTAGCAAGACTACACCACTTGCATGCTATCGGATCCGCCTTTCATATACGCACCACCAAGCGACACGACGCCCAAAACTAAGTTGAGCCACGCGTCCGCGTAATTAGCAGTGATGAAACCGAGCAGAGCCGATGACTGAAAAAGGCCATCAATGAAAAGCACGAGCGAAAGCACGCCAATGACTTTAAGCCACAAAGCGGCCGGAGCATCGCCCGCGCCAGCGGCTATCAAGAGAATGATGCCGAAGAGCAAGTAGACGATATCCAGCGTGACGCCAGTGACAAAGTAACCACTTGTGCCAATGAGTGGGTTAGCGATAAAAGCCAACAAGCTCAAGACCACAAACACCACTCCGAGGATGATTGCCAACGTTTTAGCCATAGATTTCAAGGAAATTATTGCTATACATCGACCTTTATGACACTGAAAGTATAGCGCCCCTGTCAATTACAGCAACCCTTGCATTCCTAGGGCATTTTGTGTTATATTCTGCCTAGTTTTCAGTCCCTCATTGAACTCTTTACCTCATAGAAAGGAGGTGATAGCACATGGTTACGAAAAGCTACAAGCCCGCGAACGTACCCCAAAAACTTTGGGACGACCTACTCGAGCTTCTTGGTCGAAGGTTTAAGAACCAGGAAACCATGCAAGGAATCTATGAAGATAAACTTGCACTAAAGCATCGAGCAGAAAAAATTGGGCTTAAAAACGACTGGGCGCTCATTCTTGATCGAGCTCAGCAAGAACACAGACAACTTACCAGCACGGAGGCCACATGACCCAAGCACTACCACCCGTAGTTGCTGAAACCGGTAGCTCCAGCCACTCACATCAGTTGGCGTCGGACTACCGGTTCTTTATTGGCTCAATTTCTGATTTCTGTTAGTATCAACACCTATGTCACTTTCCATCGGTATTGTTGGCCTGCCCAATGTCGGCAAATCAACTCTTTTTAACGCACTCACGAAAAAGAGCGTGTTGGCGGCTAACTATCCATTTGCGACCATTGATCCTTCAGTGGGTGTGGTTACCGTGCCCGACGACCGCGTGGAAAAACTCGCAAAATTTTCCGTTTCGGCTAAAACCATTCCGGCCGCTATTGAATTCGTAGACATTGCCGGCCTTGTAAAGGGTGCATCGGAGGGCGAGGGCCTCGGCAATCAATTTTTGGCTAATATTCGCGAAACCGATGCTATAGCTGAAGTTGTACGCATTTTTGACGACGAAAGCATTATTCACGTGGCCAACAAAATTGACCCTGTTAGCGATATTGAAACCATTAACCTGGAATTGATTTTAGCCGATTTACAGACAGTGGAAAAACGCCTTGGCAACGTTGGCCGCGACGCTAAGCGTGGTGATAAAAACGCGGTTATAGAAGAGGCGGTTTTGCGCCGCGTTTCCGAAGCCCTTAAGGCGGGAGCGCTTGCTAGCACGGTTTCCGCCAATGAGTTTGAAAAGCCGTTCTTGCGGGGCATGCATCTTTTGACTGCCAAGCCAATTCTTTATGTTTTAAATAAAAAAGCTGGAGGAAAAAACTTAGACGAAACTCCGGCCGACCCGCGCTGGCTGAAATTGCAGGAATTTCTCAAGGCGCAAAATGCCAGTTCGGTTATTGTGGACGCTGGCATTGAAGAAGAGCTGAAAGAATTGGTAGGGGAGGAGAAAATTGCCTTTCGTAAAGAGCTTGGCGCCAAGGACGACGGGGTTAATAATCTCATTAAAACCAGCTACGAAATGCTCGGCCTCATAACTTATTTCACCACTGGCGCCGATGAAACTCGCGCCTGGACTATTCACCGCGGCTCCACCGCCCCGCAAGCCGGCGCCGCCATTCATACCGACTTTGAACATAAATTCATTAAAGCCGAAGTTATTCACTGGGACAAACTTCTTGAATCTGGCTCCTACGCCGCCGCCCGCGAAAAAGGCCTTCTAGGCACTGAGGGTAAAGAATACATCGTCAAAGATGGGGATGTGATTGAGTTTAAAATTTAAGAAAAAATTTTAGTCACAGAAAATCGTATTGCAACACGTGAAATATGGGCGTGCTAGTTCCGCTGATAAATTGTTGGCGGTAAAATACTGTCATGAATGAAGCTCTTAAGAAACAAGAATTAGTAATTTTTAAAGGCCCCGGCGGAAAAATTGAACTCCGAACGGATATTAAACATGACACAATTTGGGCGACGCAGGCGCAAATTGCGGAAGTGTTTCAAGTGGATAGAAGTGTTATCACTAAGCACATTTCGAATATCTTTGAAGACGATGAATTGCAAGAAAAAAGCAATGTGCAAAAAATGCACTTTACTTCTTCCGATAAGCCAACCAATATCTATAATTTAAACGTAATTTTAGCCGTCGGTTATCGTGTTAATTCACAAAAAGCCACCCAATTTCGTATCTGGGCTACGAGCGTGCTCCACGAGCACCTGTTGAAAGGCTATACGCTCAACAAGAAACGACTGGAAAAAAGTGATGCAAAATTGGGCGAATTGAACAAAATGATTGGTTTTATCACCAATGTCCGCAATAAACGCCTAAGTTCCGACGAAGCCAGCGGCTTGCTTACGGTTATTAAAGAATATGCCGATTCCTGGTTGCTACTTCACAAATACGATCAGGGTGAAATTACTGTCCGAAAAAGCAAGAAGAAGTCAGTGTTGCTTGGTTTTGAGGAGGTTGAAAAAGCTATTGCCGAGCTGAAAACCACGTTAATTAAAACTGGCACAGCGGCCGATGTTTTTGGGCAAGAACGCGGAGAAGGGCTTCGTGGCATATTACAAACGCTCGGCCAAACATTTGGCGGCAAGGAGCTTTACGCCAGCCTTGAAGAAAAGGCGGCACATTTGCTGTACTTCGTTATTAAAGACCATCCACTCGTTGACGGCAACAAACGCACCGGTGCTCTGCTTTTTATTTTATTCTTACAGAAGAACGCATATCTTTTCCGGGCAAACGGTGAAAAGAAAATAAACGACAACACCCTAACGGCGCTGGCGCTTTTGATTGCCGAAAGCAAACCACAAGAAAAAGATCAAATGGTTGCCCTTATCACACAACTGTTGAAATGATAGAGTATAGGGTATGACCACGCCGATCACTCCACCAAAAACAAAGCGAATCGGCATCTATTTTCACGTGAGCATATTAGTGAAAGGCGCATTTTCTGTGGTGGAAATTATCGGCGGCCTGTTAGCGCTTATTATTCCGCCTGCTTTCGTCACGCATGTGCTGGTACGTCTTGCTCAAGGAGAGCTTGTTGAAGACCCAACCGACTTTATAGGAACACACCTTGTGCGTTACGCACACCAGATTTCATTGACTGGAAATATTCTCATCGCGGCCTATTTGTTGAGCCGAGGTATCATAAAATTAAGTCTGGTTATCGCCCTTTGGAAAAATAAGCTGTGGGCATATCCCGCGTCACTCGTAGTGCTGGGAATTTTTGTCGTCTATCAGGTGTATCAAATCGCCACGGGCTTTTCGGGCCTCCTGACCATTCTGACAATTTTTGATCTATTCGTACTGTGGTCTATTTGGGCAGAATATAGGGCGGTACGCTCGCGTCTGCTATTATAGGGAGATGTCCAATTTCAGTAAACCAAAAACAATTGCCTACTTCTGTTCGGAATATGCTCTACTTGAAGGTGTTTCAACCTATGCCGGCGGCCTGGGTGTGCTGGCGGGTGAATTTGTGCCGGAAGCGGGCAAGCATGAAGATATCCGCCTGCATGCTTTTGGCCTGCTCATTCGTAGCGGCAAAATGCCAATCCAAGAAGGCTTTGAGTTAATTACGGGCCTTATTTCCGTTCCTATCGGCAATCGTTTAGTAAAAGTCCAGGCTTGGGCGAAAAAGTATGGCACAGCCACACTCTATTTTCTTGACCCTGACGTAGCCGCGAACACACCGGCCGATAGAAAAATCACCGACATGCTCTATGACGCCGATCCGGAACGCCGCGTTTTTCAGGATATGATTCTGGGTGTCGGCGGCGTAAAGCTTTTGGAGCAACTTAGTATCAAGCCCGACATCTACCATTGCAATGAAGGCCACACGGGTTTTGCGGCTTTGGCGGCTATTGTCGAAAATGGCCCCAAGTTGGTGCCGAGTGCGCCTACTTTACATGACGTGGTTGCGATTCTCAAAGAAAAAATTGTCGCTACGAAGCACACCATTTTGCCACTTTCGGATACGTATATTTCCAAAACTATTTTCTCGCCACTGCTAGAGCCGTATATACGCACCAGTGGTTACAATATGGAAGAGGTGTACGCTTTAGGCCAACTGGAAACGAATGCTGAGGTTTTTTCCATGACTAAATTCTTATTAAACGTTGCTGGCCGGGCCAACGGTGTGAGCGAAGCGCATGTTCGGGCGGAAAAAGCCCGTTTTCCACAGAGCCCGCTTATTACCATCACCAACGGTGTCGCACCCGACCGCTGGCAATCGCTCCTTTTTGCTATTAATAAAGATCACGCCGACTGGCGGCACGATGACGTGGCCTTGGTTTCAATAAAGAACAAGCTGCGGAGTGAGTTAGTGAAATATATTAACGCTTCTTCGGGCTCAAGTCTGGTGCCGGAGCGATTAACCCTGGTGTGGGCTCGACGCTTTGCTGGGTATAAACGCCCAACCCTTCTCTTACATAATCTGGAAGCTCTACTTGATTTAATACAAAGCCAAACAGTACCCCTGCAGATAATCGTCTCCGGAAAAGTGCACGCCGATGACAAAGAAGGGATGAAGGCCCTCAATCAGTGGCGCGAAATCGTGGCCGATGCCCGTTTCAGTAATAATATTGCGTATTTACCGGAATATTCTCTGGAAAGTGCGCGGCTTTTGACGCTTGGGGCTGATATTTGGCTGAATACGCCCGTGCCCGGCCTAGAGGCGTGCGGCACCAGTGGCATGAAAGCAGGTTTGAATGGCGCCATTGTTGTTAGCACAAATGACGGCTGGGTTGCAGAAGCCCCCGAATTGGAAAAAATCGGCTTTATTGTCGGTGAAGAAAACATTGAACAGGCACTCTACGAGCTTTTACAGAAAAAAATCACGCCACTTTTTGGTACGCCAGAATGGACGATGAGAATGCGCAACACAATTGAACTTGTTGAATCACGCTTTACCATCAGCCGAGCAGTGAACGATTATATTCAAAAACTCTATTGAACCACAATAGGCGGCACTATTTTGTAATGAGGATTTTTAACAAATTCCGGCTGCCCATTCTTTTCAATGACGTAATAACATGCACCACGAAGACGTCTGAACGGTTCGTAATCGGCATGACCGGGCTTACTCACGGCTTTTTCTTCACTAAAATTAACAGGACTATTATCGGAAGTCACCAGCCAAGTAGCGCCAGTATTAATGGCCAGATGGCCTGAACGAGGCGGAATTACAACACTGTCACCTGCCTTGACCCGCACCGCTCGGACATTTTTTATATTGTCATCAATTGGTGCACCACTCGCATCGTGTGCTCGTTCTTGAATAATAACGAATCCTTCACCGGAAAGCACGGTATATGTTTCCGGTAGGGCATCGCGATGATAGTGGCCATAGGTCTTTATATATTCGCCGCCAACGGTGCCCGGTTCCCACACGGTAATATTGGTTTTTTCCGAACCGCCGCGGATCATATAATAATGGATTGCCGGCCCAGCCGCATCTGGATTCATTAAAACATCACGCATTTCAGTGTGCGTCCGCGAGGCGAAGGGTTGCGTCATAGTGATAAGTATAGTGTAACTGTGGATTTTATCAAATCTTTAAGAAATCTTCGGCAAAATTTTAACAACCAGGAGTACGCTTAGGGCATGTGGTTCAACGAACGCACTCGTATGGAAATAGTTGTTTTGCTTGCGGCAGTCATTTTGACCATCGTACTTATGGCTTGGCACGCCCATGATCAATTTCGCGTACTTTACAGTTTAGACACAAAAAACAATGATCAGGCAATTATTTCCGTTATTAACAATGCCCATAGTTATGTGTATTTTGCTGTGTACACCTTCACCAGAGCCACTATTGCTGACGCGCTTATTGCGGCAGAAAGGCGTGGTGTGACAGTGTGGGGGATTACCGACGAGGGTCAATCAGCCTTACCTCTAGAACTGCCGATTCTGGCACGGTTGCGAGCCGCGGGGATAACCATTGAAACGGAAAAGCATCCAGATGGTATAATGCACGTTAAAGCAATAGTCACTGACCGGGAGTACGCCTCCGGAAGTTATAATTGGACAACAAGCGCCACTCTGGTCAATGATGAAGTTCTGGAGATAGGAAATAATGGGTATCTCCGCCAGCAATATTTAGCTATTATCAAAAAAATCCTCATTACCAATGAATAATCCCATTCTTAGTAATTTTGGGAACGGAACACCGGAGCCGCGCTCATTCTGGAAGCGTTGGGGTTGGCTTGTCCTGCTGGGCATCCTCGCCGTGGTTTTTGGTGGCTGGTATGCGGCCAGTATTTTTATTCAGCCCACCCCAGAATTAATCATCCCAACCACACCTCCTAAAAATAATCCGATGCAGGCTGTTCCTGCCAACTACGCCGGCCCCAAACTCAACGGCAAGGCCTATCCGTATACTGAGGCAAAAAACCATATTGGCGAAAGCACCGGCATCAGTGGCACCGTTGTTAAAGTGTTTACGTCGTCAACCAACACCACCTTCCTTGATTTTTGCGCTACGAGCAAAACCTGCCCCTTTACGGCAATTGTTTTCAAAGAAGACGTAAGCAAGCTCCCCAATCTCACTAAATATCAGGGTAAATCTATCATTGTAAGCGGCATAGTCCGGCTCTATAATGGTCAGGCGGAGATTATCATAAGCGACCCGCTTCAAATTTGGCCACAATAAAAAATCAGCCCCATGAATGAAAATTTTGAAAATAACCGACCCTCACGCGTTCTGCGATGGTCAATTATAATCGCCCTGGTTATTGTCCTGAATCTTTTCTTTAACTATGCCATTACGCTGGTCTACCCAGCCCCGCAATATGAGAATTTTTGCCCAACAAGCCAGGTGGCGACGCCGCCCGCCGACCAAAAAAGCTGCCTCGCCGCCGGTGGCCAATGGACGCAGACCGTATCGCCAGCGCCCACCATTGGTGGTAAAACTACCCCACAAACCGCAGGCTATTGCGACGTCACCTTTACCTGCCAGAAAAATTTTGATGCGGCCGGAAACACCTATGCCAGAACAGTCTTCATCGTTCTTGTACTTTTAGGTGTCGCTTCCATAGTTGTCGGTGCGGTGTTTAAAGCGAGCGACGTTATTTCGGCCGGCCTTTCGCTCGGTGGCGTGCTCTCGCTTATCATCGCCTCTGCCCGCTACTGGACGGAAGCCGCCAATATCCTGAAGGTCCTCATTCTTGCCGTCGCCCTCATTGCCCTCATTTGGCTCGGCGTCAAAAAATTCAAGAATTAAACCAAAATTAAAAGGTGTGCTAGAGTTGCAAAGTGAAACCATACGATCCGAAAAAGAGTGAGAAGAAGTGGCAGGCTGCTTGGCAAAAAAGCGGTATATATGAAGCGTCTGATACAAGCAAGAAACCAAAGTTTTACGGCCTCATAGAATTTCCCTATCCTTCCGGCGACGGCTTGCACGTTGGCCACATTCGCTCCAATACCGCCATGGATATTGTCGCCCGCAAACGCCGCATGGAAGGTTATAATGTTCTTTACCCAATAGGCTGGGACGCATTCGGCTTGCCCACGGAAAATTACGCCCTCAAAACCGGCATCGCCCCGCAATTAGTAACCGAAAAAAATACCGACACCTTCCGTCGCCAGCTCAAAGCACTCGGTTTTTCTTTTGACTGGACGCGCGAAGTCAACACCACCGACCCGGCCTATTACCGCTGGACCCAGTGGATTTTTCTCCAGCTCTGGAAAAAGAATCTTGCGTACAAGAAAAAAACACTCATTAACTGGTGCCCCAAAGACAAAATCGGCTTGGCCAATGAAGAAGTGGTCAACGGCTGTTGCGAACGTTGCGGCACGCCAGTGGAGAAGCGCGAAAAAGAGCAGTGGATGCTCGCCATCACCAAATACGCCGACCGCCTGGACAAAGACCTAGACACCGTTGATTACTTGCCGGAAATCAAAACCCAACAGCGCAACTGGATAGGCCGGAGTGAGGGTTCAGAGCTAGAGTTTGCCGTGCGTAACGCCCCTAATTCTTTCCGAGAGAAAATCAAGATTTTTACGACCCGCGCCGACACGCTTTTTGGTGTCACGTATGTCGTTGTCGCGCCTGAGCATCCACTTATTCCTAAGCTCTTGCTGGAAATTTCAAATAAATCAGAAGTAGAGGCCTACATCGCCAGCGCAAAAAAGAAATCTGAAATGGATCGTACCGACGCGAAAAAGGAAAAGACTGGTGTTGAGCTCAAAGGTATTCGCGCCATTAACCCGGCCAATGCCGAGGACGTGCCTATTTTTGTTGCCGACTACGTTCTGGCCGAATACGGCACCGGTGCCGTGATGGCCGTGCCCGCCCACGATGAGCGCGATGGGGAATTCGCCAAGAAATATAACTTACCCCTCAGGGAAGTGTTGGAATCTTTTTACGTACAAACAACTGAGCCTGGCGTGTATCGAAAAGATGAGCCTATCGTGCCGCGCAATGGAATTATTACTATTATCAAACACTGGTCCGAAGACAAATATATCGGTTTGAAATGGAAAAAAGTCGCCTGGAAAACATTTCTAACAGGCGGCATTGAGCCTGGTCAAACAGCGGAACATGCTGGCCTTACTGAAATACGCGAAGAAACTGGTTTCTTACATCCAAAATTCATAAAAGAAATCGGTATCACTCACGGTCTTTTTTATCATGTACCAAAAAAAGAAAATCGCCTGGTACATGGCCATATCGTTTATTTTGAACTCCAAAATGATGCTCGGGAGCCCGTTTCGGAAAGCGAAGCATCTATTCACGACATACAATGGCTCACTTTAGACGAATTAAAGACGTGGCTTACCCCGGCAACGCATACTCATGCTTTAGCGCTTTTTAGAAACAAATTACCAACGTATACCGGCGAGGGAATTTTAGTGAATTCCGGAAAATTCAATGGCATGGATTCGGAAAAGGCGAAAAAAGCCATCACGGAGTCGGTGGGTGGTAAAATGGTTACCACGTTTAAGCTCCGCGATTGGGTTTTCAGCCGCCAGCGCTACTGGGGCGAGCCTATTCCGCTTGTGTTCTGCAAAGAATGCGGCTGGCAGGCTGTGGCAGAGAAGGACCTGCCCGTAAAATTGCCGCCCGTGGCAAAATACGAGCCTACAGACACGGGTGAATCGCCGTTGGCGGGCGATGACCCGGCCATGAAAAAGTGGCGCACGGTGAAATGTCCGAAATGCGGCGGCGAGGCCACGCGCGAAACCGACACCATGCCTAATTGGGCTGGCTCAAGCTGGTATTTCCTGCGCTATATTGACCCGAAAAATAGCAAAGCCTTGGCCGCGCCGGCAAAATTGAAATACTGGCAACCAGTAGATTGGTATAACGGTGGTATGGAGCACACCACACTACATCTCTTATATTCGCGTTTTTGGAATAAGTTTCTTTTTGACATTGGCGCCGTACCAACGAGTGAGGCGTATGCCAAGCGCACCGCCCACGGCCTTATTTTAGCTCCAGATGGCGAAAAAATGTCCAAGTCACGAGGCAACGTTATCAACCCCGATTCTATCGTCAACGAATTTGGCGCCGACACCTTGCGCCTCTACGAAATGTTCATGGGGCCTTTCGCTCAAGCGGTAAGTTGGAGCACCGACGGCATCGTCGGCCCGCGGCGCTTTCTGGAAAAGGTCTGGCGCCTTTCGGAGAAAGTCGTCAAAAAAAGCAAGAATAGGGAATTGGACACGTTGACGCAAAAAACCATCAAGAAAGTTGCCACCGACATTGAAGCGATGCAATTCAACACTGCTATTTCCGCTATGATGATATTGAGCAATGAAATGGAAAAGCAGGCCGAAATTCCCGCTGCCATTTTTGAGCCATTTTTACAAATTTTAGCGCCGTTTGCGCCGCATATTGCCGAGGAACTTTGGAGCCAACTTGGCCATAAAAAATCCATCCATATCGTGCCGTGGCCCCAGGCCGACGAGTCAAAAATCAAAGAACAGCCGGTAACTATCATCATTCAAGTTAATGGCAAAGTCCGTGGTGAATTTCAAAGCGCCCCCGGCCTCACTGAAGACTCAGCAAAAACCCAAGCCCTCGCCACTGAAAGCGTCAAAAAATGGCTGGAAGGAAAGGAGCCGAAAAAAGTGATTTACGTGCCAGGGAGGTTGGTGAATATCGTTGTCTAACAGTTGTGTTTAAAAAATAAAAGCCCAGACTACTTCTAGAAAATTCTGGGGTAGCTCAGCATGACAGAGTGTGGGAGTTCCATAGCCCCAAGGTCGCAAGTTCAAATCTTACCCTCCAGATTTACCCCGCTTTCGGCGGGGTTTTTTATTGTCAATTTCGGGCGAGACTTGACAGACTTGACGTATAGGGTAGAAAATGATACATATTAAGTATCACACGCACCGTACTAATTCATTTTAGTCAACTTTTAGTACTGCTTTGGCGCACTATTTTAAAAATTATTATCAATTAACCCCGTATCTTATGGCCAATAACAACACTTCTTCTCTCATCAACTTCAAACCGAAGCTCGTGACAGCCAAGCTTCTTTCCGTTTTACCGGAGCGGGCCCGCGACGTCATGATGAACCGCTATGGCCTCGGCAAAAGCACCGAGCGCCTTACGCTGGACGCTATCGGCAAGAAGTATAAGATCACCCGCGAACGCGTGCGCCAAATAGAAAATCACGCCCTTACGGCCATTCGCAAATCCAAGGAATATGAGAAAGAGAAGAAGGTTTTTGACGAATTGGAGGGTGTAATCCAAAAGCTCGGCGGCGTCATTTCCGAAGCCGACCTCCTGAACGAACTTTCCCGCGAAGCCAGCGTCCACAATCATCTCAACTTCCTGCTTATTATTGGTGAGGCCTTTAAGCGCGAAAAAGAAGACGAGCATTTTCATCATCGTTGGCACATTGACGACCAGCTTTCTGGCAAGGTCCACACGGCTCTTCATAAGCTTTACGAGAGCATTTCCGACGACGACCTGGTTTCCGAACAAGACATTCTTCAGTCATTTTTGACGCACCTGAAGGAGGTTTCTGAGGAATACAAAAAAGACGAAATTCTCAAACGCTGGCTTTCGCTTTCCAAAGCTGTCTCCAAAAACCCGCTGGGGGAGTGGGGCCGCGCTTCTAGCCCGAATGTCCATGCCAAAGGCATGCGCGACTACGCCTTTTTGGTTATCCGCAAACACGGTTCACCCATTCACTTCACGGAGGTAGCCAAACAAATTGAAAAACTCTTTAAGAAAAAAGCTCACGTTGCCACCACCCACAACGAGCTCATCAAAGACCCGCGCTTTGTGCTCGTCGGCCGCGGCCTCTACGCCCTTTCCGAATGGGGCTACATTTCCGGCGTGGTTAAAGATGTTATCCGTAAAGTTATTGAGCAGAATGGCCCCATGACCCGCGAAGAGGTTATCGGCAAGGTTTTGAAAGAGCGCTACGTCAAGGAAAACACCATCATGGTAAATCTTCAGAACCCGAAAAACTTTAAGAAAGATAAAGAAGGGCGCTACTCTTTGGTATAATAGAAGACATGGATTTTTTGTCGGCAGTTCAACCAATGCTTGCGCAGGCGTGGGGCATATTCGTTTTGACGTATCCATTCTGGCTACCCATTCTTCTCATCGCCATCTTCTGGCAATTGTGGGTAAATTTCGTGCGTACCCGCTGGCGCACCAACACGAAATTCTGTGTTTTAGAAATAAGAATACCGCGCGACATTTTTAAGTCACCCCGCGCCATGGAGGTAGTTTTTAATTCGCTCTACAACACCGCCGACGAAAGCAATTTCGTGTATAAATACTGGAAAGGTCAGGTGCGCCCGTGGTTTTCTTTTGAAATAGTCTCCGATTTTGGCCAGCTACATTTCTACATTTGGGCCCAAGAGAAACATAAAAATTACATAGAGTCGCAAATTTATGCTCAATACCCGGAAGTAGAGGTGCGCCAAGTGGAGGATTATTCGCAGAATTTTGCTTTTATTCCTAAGGTTAACAATTTATGGGGCGCCCGTTTTGAAAAAGCCGGCCCAAATCCCTTACCTATACCCACCTATGTCGATTACGGCCTTGATCAATCAATGGTGAAGGAGGAACAAAAAATAGACCCCCTGGCGCAACTCCTTGAACTTATGAGTGTCGTTCTTCCAGGTGAGCATATTTGGCTCCAGATTGGCATCCAGGCCCACAAAAAAGAACGCGCAGATATATGGTCAAAAGAAACCGACTGGCGCGAGGAAATCGCCAGCGTGCGCAAACAAATTTTTGAACAAATCAAAAAAGAGGAGCGCGGTCGGCCGTCCGCTTCGGAAACAGAACTCCTGGAAGCGCTCGGCCGAGCCTACCAAAAATACCCATTCAATTGCGTCATTCGGGCGTTCTACTGGGCAGAAGAGGCAAAAAATTATCGCCCCCCAATGATCGGCACTATCGTGACGCTTTTGCGACCATTCAGTTATTCAGCTTCGGTTTTTAGCGATTCTTTTAAAAAAGACACTTTGGCGGGATTCAACGGCTTCAAACCGGCTAAGGGCGGTGGCGGCATGGCTCCTAGTGATTATCCCTGGCAGGATTTTCTCAATATCGCCGGTAATCGTGCCCGCCGTCGCTTTGTGGACGCCTACAAGCGCCGTAGTTTTTTCCATTCGCCCTACAAATTTAAGCCATTTATAATGACCAGTGAGGAGCTCGCTACTATGTACCACTTCCCAGGCGCCACCGTAGCCGCTCCCAAACTGGCCCGCATTCCTTCAAAGCGCGCCCAAGCTCCGAGCAACTTACCAATATAGCGCGCCGCTATTGTTATGCTTGATACTTTCTTACGAAAAATTCTAGATTTCTTGTATTTTAGGCGCCCGCGAAAACAGCGCAAGGTGCTTGCCGGCGCTATGGTCGCGCTCGGCACTATTGTCGTGAGCGGCGGCATTTTTTACGCGACAACTTTACGCGCGCCATCGCTCTTTCCTCGCGGCGGCGTAATGGCTATTGCCGGCGGCCAAAGTTTATCCACTATCGCCAAAACACTCGAGCAAGAAAATCTGATCCGTTCACCATTCTGGTTTGTCAACGCGGTGCTTATCCTCGGTAAAGAACATGAAGTGGTGGCTGGAGATTACTATTTTCCCCAAGCTGAAAATGTCTTTACCCTAGCCTGGCGCTTAACTCGCGGCAACTATCAGACCGAGCAGGCAAAAACCATAATCACCGATGACATGTCGGTCAGCCAAATCGCGGTTATCCTTAAAAAAATATACCCTACTTTTGACACCGTTCATTTCATAACTATCGCCACTCCCAAAGAGGGCTACTTGTACCCCGACACCTACTACTTTGGTGTCGTGCCCTCACCGGAAGATGTTGTGACCACAATGTCGGCCAATTTTGAACGAAAAATTTCTAACGCCACCACAGCGGCGGCCATAACCGCTTTTGACAAGCCTTTCAGCGATGTACTGAACATGGCCTCCATTGTTGAGCGGGAAGCCCTCACGCCTACTGATCGCCAAATTGTCGCTGGTATTCTTTGGAAGCGCCTGGCTATGGGCATGCCATTGCAAGTTGATGCCACGTTGTATTACATTACTGGCCGAGGCTCGGCGGAATTAACCACCGGCGACCTAGCAAACAAGTCACCCTATAATACCTACACGCATAAGGGTTTACCGCCAACACCGATTGGTAACCCGGGCTTAGACGCTATTATGGCCACCCTTACGCCCATTAAAACCGATTATTTATATTTTCTTTCCGATACCGACGGCACCATGCACTATGCCGCCACCCTCAATAAACAACATGCTAACCAGGCCCTCTACCTCAATTAACAAACCCCGCGTTTTTGTCGGCCTTTCTGGTGGCGTAGACAGTTCGGTTTCCGCCGCTCTTTTATTGCAAGCCGGCTATACTGTTACCGGTGTTTTTATTAAAGTCTGGAGCCCGGAGTGGCTACTGTGTGATTGGCGCGAGGAGCGCCGCGATGCAATGCGTGTGGCCGCACACCTCGGTATTCCTTTTTTGACCTTTGACCTGGAAGACGTCTATAAGAAAAATGTGGCCGATTATTTTCTGGCCGAATACAAAGCCGGCCGCACACCCAATCCGGACGTGCTCTGCAATAGGGAAGTCAAATTCGGGGCTTTTTTGCGTTTGGCACGTGAGCAGGGTGCCGATTTTATCGCCACCGGTCACTATGCGCAAAATGTCCGGGAAGATGGTGTTTTTCATTTGAAAGAAGGTGTTGACCCCAGCAAAGACCAGTCGTATTTTTTATGGACCCTGGGTCAGGAAGAATTAGCTCATACACTTTTTCCTGTTGGCTATCTGTATAAAAATGAGGTACGGATAGTAGCAAAAAAATTGGGCCTGCCAACTGCCGCAAAAAAGGATAGCCAGGGTATTTGCTTCTTAGGCCCGGTGGATATGAAGGAATTCTTGGCCCACTATATGAAACCAAGCCGAGGTAAGGTCCTTAACCAACAGGGCACTGTGATAGGCGAACACCCGGGCGCGCTTTTTTTCACCCTCGGTGAACGTCACGGCTTTACCTTAAGCGAAACACGTATTCGTTCAGAACCACACTATGTTGTGGCCAAGAATCTTCAGGCAAACACCATTACCGTTGCTCCGGCCATGGTAGAACAAAAAAAAGAAAATGTATTAAAAATTATCCTGGAATCTACCCATTGGGTCGCTGGCCGCGCACCCGTAACGGATACAAACTACCTGGCCCGCTATCGCTACCACCAACAACCGCAACAATGTCGCCTTGAAGTAACCGCTACGCACACGACTATCATTTTTGAAACACCACAAGAAGCAGTTTCTTCCGGCCAATCACTCGTTCTCTACACCTCTACCGACTGCCTCGGTGGTGGCACCATTGCTTCAACTGAGTAAGTTGTTATACTTACCCCATGTCACAACAGCCGCTTGTTCTGAAAGCTGACGGAAAAACAGAGCCGTTCAATGAAGAAAAGTTGGCGCATTCTCTGCGCCGCTCGCACGCCTCTACTGGGGCTATTGACACCGTCATCAGCCACGTCCGCCAGGAAATTCGCGAAGGAATGACCACCGGGCATATCTACCACCATGCTCTGGATGTTCTTCATAAAGTTCAGAAAAGCGCTGCGATTAGCTATTCTTTGCGCAAAGCCATCGCCGACCTTGGCCCCTCCGGCTTTCCATTTGAAAAATTCGTTGCCGAAATTTTTAAACAGCGCGGCTATAAAACGCTGACCGACCAAACCGTCAACGGCCACTGCGTGGAGCATGAAGTTGATGTTATCGCCTGGAAAGCTCCCGACGATTTAGCTATGGTGGAAGCAAAATTTCACAATCAGCCCGGTGAAAAATGTGACGTGAAGGTGACACTCTATATGAAATCGCGCTTTGACGACCTGGCCAAAGCAAATTTCACCTACGACAATCAGCAATACAAACTAAAAAGCGGCTGGCTGGTGACGAATACAAAATTTACCACGAGTGCAATAAAATATGCCGAGTGTCAGGCCATGACCGTTGTTGGCTGGAAATATCCGGCGCACGGTAATTTGCAAGATTTAGTAGAAGCCGCAAATTTGCACCCGCTAACCTGCCTGCGTCTTTTAAGCGAGCATGATAAAAAAACCTTATTGGGGCAGGGAATTGTTTTGTGTACCGACCTGGAGCGCAATCCCACACTTTTACGCAACCTCGGCCTGGCCGAACTCAACGTTGAAGCTATTTTAGCTGAAATAAGTCACATTTATGCCGCACCAGAACACATAATCCAAGCCAAGCCAATTGTCGCGACACAATAGGGCGGTATACTAGATATTATTCACTTTTACTAACAGAGCCATGGATATTCCCAACCAGAAGAATCAGAATTCACAAACACAAGTAAAGCCAGCACCTTCCACCAATAAGCCGGTTCAGCAAGTTACATCAAAAGTCGCTCCAGCAAAAAATACCTCAGCCACAACGCCGGCAAGTTCACCGGTTATGCAGGTCACTGCCGCTTTTGTTGTCGGTATTCTTGTCGGCGTTATCGGCTACACCCTCGCTACTCGGCACCCCTCGCTTGGAACATCGTCTTCCGATACTGACACTTCCTTGGCCGCCGCAGGAGCAACTACTGACACGACCAGCAACATAACTCCGGCTATTACCACTACTGACGCTGCTAGCGCCACAGCCACCGCGAGCGACAACAACGTCATCGTCCGCGATCAGGCCGCAGGCACGAGCATAAGTGTTGCTCAAGTAGACCTCAAAGACGGCGGTTGGATAGCTATCCACGAAGATATTTCCGGCAAGCCGGGCCCAATCCTCGGTGCCGCTTATTTCGCCGCAGGCCAAACCCTTAACGGCGCCGTACCTCTCCTTCGCCCCACTATTGCCGGTAACTCTTATCTAGCCGTTGTTCATTTTGACACAGGTAAAACCCCTCGCACCTTTAACTACCGCACCGACGTCACCATGGATGACAGCACTGGCCAGCCTATCGCTACCCCCTTCGCCGCTCAATAAAAAATCTGTTGTGGTAAAATAGAGGGAGCATTAATTTAATTTTATTCTCTATGATTACCTCGTTTTTAGGTCTTGGAATCGCAAACAGTGGCTGGCTTTTCTTTCAACTTGCCCTGGCCACGCTTTTCGGGATGGTTCTCGGTATTGAGCGACTTATGGCTGGCCGGGCAGCTGGGCCTCGCACCTACGGCCTCATCTCTCTGGCTTCGTGCTTGGCAACTATTATCTCCCTCAATATTACTCCATTGTATCTGACTGCTAGTGTCGGCATTCCCGCTGGTACACTCGGTCTTAATCCGGCCATGATCGTCGCCAACGTCCTTGTTGGCATCGGCTTCATTGGTGCCGGCCTCATTGTGCTTCACGGCACCCAAGTGAGTGGCTTAACCACCGCCGCCGGCGTTTGGGTTTCGGCCATCATCGGCATTGCTGTTGGTTTCGGTTTCTACGTCCTTGCTGGTTTTGCTACTTTCCTGACGCTCTTCCTTTTCAGCACCATGTGGTATTGGGAACGAAAATTTAAAAACGAAGAAACAAGCAAGGCACAATAACTATAAATGTCGCAGTTCTACAAACCTCACCGCAATCCCAATTGGAATTATGGGGGCGAAAGTTGGCGCTTGTCCCGCTCTAAAATAGACCTTTTCCTGGATTGCCCCCGCTGTTTTTACATAGACAACAAGCTTGGCACCTCGCGGCCCAAAGGCTATCCATTCAATCTCAACAGCGCCGTTGATAAACTTCTCAAGAAGGAATTTGACATCCATCGCGCCGCCCAAAGTCAACACCCACTCATGAAGGCCTACGGCCTGGACGCCGTGCCTTTTGCCCATCCTGGCATGGATGGTTGGCGCGACTCGCTCAAGCGCGGCATTCAGTATCGCCACCCAGCCACAGGAATGCTTGTTTCCGGCGGCGTTGACGACGTGTGGATAACACCCAAAAAAGAGCTATTGATTGTTGATTACAAAGCTACGTCTAAAGATGAAGAGGTAAACCTGGACGCGGAATGGCAAGATGGCTACAAACGCCAAATGGAAGTGTATCAGTGGCTTTTTCGCGCCAATAATTTCAAAGTTTCCGATACTGGCTATTTCGTCTACGTGAACGGCCAAACCGACCGCCCCGCCTTTAACGGCAAGCTGGAATTTGACGTGAAGCTCATTCCCTATACGGGCAACACCGATTGGATTGAAAAAACCCTGATCCAAATTAAAAATTGCTTGGACGACAAACGCATCCCCTCGGCCGCCCGCGATTGCGACCACTGTGCCTATGTTGCGGCTATAAATGAGGTTGCAACAGCCCCGTCAGCCGCAAAGAAAACTCCCGCCCCGGCAAAAAAAACCGCGCATAAAAAGAAAATGCCGGAATCTCCAGAAGGGGTGAGTACACTTTTTTAAGAACTATCATGCCCACGGAAACTGAAATAGAATCCCGAACAGCGGCACTCAAAAAAATAAAAGACGAAATTCTTGTCCTCAAAACCTCGCCACTTTACGACTACCGCATCAAAAATGGCAGTTTTCCGGTTATTGGTGAAGGTAGCCATTTCGCCAAAATAATGTTCGTTGGTGAGGCTCCTGGGGCCAACGAAGCCAAAACGGGCCGGCCATTTATCGGTGCGGCAGGGAAGTTCCTGACAGAAATGCTGGAGGGTATCGGCGCTAAGCGCGAGGATGTCTACATCACCAATATCGTTAAGGACCGGCCGCCAGAAAACCGCGACCCTACCCCGAGCGAAATAGAAATCTATGCACCCTTTCTAGACCGCCAAATTGAAATAATTCAGCCAAAAGTTATTGTCACCCTTGGACGTTTTTCCATGAACTACGTCATGCACAAGTTTGACCTTGATTTTGAGCTAGAGCCCATTTCCAAAGCCCACGGAAAAAGCTATACTGCGCAAGCCAAATTCGGCACATTAAAAATTCTACCACTCTATCACCCGGCCGCCGCTCTTTATGACGGCTCTCTCCGCGAAGTCCAAAAGAAAGATTTTGAAGCCGTTAAGAAATTTTTATGAAAAAACAAACCCCCATAGAATATCTTGATTTTCTCAATAGGGAGTACGTGCGCCTTCACAAAGAATATGAAGACTTTTTTTGGCTTTCATATATGGGAGATCATTCTGTAGACACTCGAAAAGATGCCGCCCTAAAAAAGCGGGATTCATTCCGGGCTAACCCTAACCATTCAGCGACCCTCACAGATCTCTTTAAAAACGAAAAGAATCCGAAAACCAAAAAGCGTTTGCATACGTGGCTTCATTTCTTCCATTGCTACCAAGTACCGCCGGCCGCTCTGAAAATCCAAGAAGAAATTACCGATCTGGAAACAGTAATACACAAAAAGCGAGCCGAACGAACCGAGGGATATATAGATCCGTACACGAAAAAATTTACGCCAGCCTCGTCTGTGGAGATGCGCACCATTATTTCAACTAATAGCGACGAACGCATCCGAAAGGCCTGCTGGGAAGCGCGCGACAAGCTTGCCCTGGGAGCCTTGCCAGAATACGTGAAGCTTATTAGCCTTCGTAATAAATACGCGAAAACCCTGGGCTACGAAGATTTTTACGATTTCAAGCTTCAACAAGAAGCCGACATGAGCAAAAAAGAGCTTTTTAGTCTTTTCAATACCATCTATACCAAAACTAAATACGCCTATAAAAACCTTCGCTCGTTAGAAAAGAACATGCCCGGCTTACGAAAACCCTGGAATTTTTCCTTTATGATGGCAGGTGATTTTATAAAAGAAGAGGATCCGTACATGCAATTTGATGAAGCTCTTATGCGCTGGGGCACATCTTTCGCTGCCCTCGGCATTGATTTTAAAGGTGCCTCGCTCCAACTTGACCTGCTGGACAGAAAAGGGAAGTGGAATAATGGTTTTTGCCACTGGCCTAATATCATTAGATACGAGGGTGCCAAAAGAATAGCGGGGAGCTCAAATTTTACCTGCAACGTCGTCTTTGGCCAGGTTGGCGCTGGTAATCAGGGCTATAACACCCTCTTTCACGAAGGCGGCCATGCGGCTCACTATCTCAATTCAACAGAACGCGAAGCATGCCTGAATACTGAATATCCACCCGCATCCACCTCATGGGCAGAAACTCAAAGCATGTTCCTGGACACGCTTTTTAGTAGCCCCGAATGGAGCTCGCGGTATGCCCTAAATGCTAAAGGTGAGCCGTATCCTTTTGCATTATTTAAAAAAGAAGCAGAAAAACTCCACCCCCTTAGGCCGCTCGATTTACGGGGTATCATATTCGTCTCGGAATTTGAAAAAGATATTTATGAGGCAGGAAATCTCACCGAAGAAAAGGTTATCACTATCGCCAAGAAAAATGCCAAGAAATATTTTGATTATTCCGAAGACTCGCTCGCGGCCCTGAACGTTCCCCATATCTATTCATGGGAAAGTAGCGGGGCATACCATAATTATGGCCTAGCCCTTATCGCTGTTCACCAATGGAGAGATTATTTCTATACAAAATACGGCTATATAGTGGACAATAAAAATATCGGGAAAGAAATGGAAAAAGTTTGGAAACTGGCCTCCTCAAAAACGTTCCGAGAATTTGTCATAGCGGCAACAAAAAAGAAACTGTCCGTTTCAGCGTACCTTAATGATATTACTCTTCCGCTCAATACGCTCATAGCAAAGGCGCAAAAGAAAATAGCCAGGCTCGCCTTAGTTAAAAAGCATTCCGGATCAATCCGTCTCAATGCCTCCATTAAGATGGTTCATGGTAAAAAAGAAATCGCCAACAACAGCAAGAGCTTTGAGGATATGGCCAAAAAATACAAAGCGTGGCTTCGTGCTGGGAAGTTTTAACTACCGTACATCTCCTCTTTAACATCCGTCAATTTAGCAATAGTTTCTGCATCAACAATCGGCGTAAAACGCGGAAAAGTTTTACCATTTTTTGTGACCGCTTCCATAAACATTTCTAGGGGGCGATTGTCCATGCACTGAATACCGAGCTTTAAGGACGCCTGGTACACCGCGGCGCTTTCATAGAGTGGTCGATAATTTACCATGGCCGCGTCGCGTGGCTGACAATCCTCCTCGGTATGAAAACCGACGGCAACTATTTCATAGGCATAATCGCGAAAACCTTTGGCCGGGTCATGTTTATAGTGATAGTAAAAACCAGCCTTAGGAACCTTAGTTGGGATTTTAAGCATGTAATTCCTTGAAAAAATTAGTTTTTAAGCTATTATACGTAGACTATACACCATGACCTCCGACCAAATCCGCTCAAAATTTCTTGAATTTTTCAAGGCGCGCAAGCATGCCATTATTCAGTCGGCATCCTTGGTGCCTAGTGAAGAAGTGGGAGCAACTACCAGCTCACAAACCCTTTTCACCACGGCTGGCATGCAGCCCTTGATTCCATACCTTCTCGGCAAGCCGCACCAGGCCGGCACCCGCCTCGTAGATGTTCAAAAATGCGTGCGCACCGGCGACATTGACGACGTCGGCGACAATCGTCACCTTACTTTTTTTGAAATGCTCGGCAATTGGTCACTGGGTGACTATTTTAAGAAAGAAGCCATTGAGTGGAGTTTTGAATTTTTGACCTCCAAGAAAGATGGTCTAGGCCTGGATCCACAACGCCTCTATGTAACGGTTTTTAAGGGTGAAAATGGTATTCCGCGCGATGAAGAATCCATAAAAATGTGGCAGGAAGTGTTTAAAAAGAACGGTCTTTCTAATGGCGTCGCTGCCGATGATGAAAAAATGAGTGAGGGGATTCGCATCATTCCTCTTGGCGTAAAGGATAATTTTTGGATTGCCGGTGACACTGGGCCCTGTGGAGGCGATACGGAAATGTTCTATGACACCCGCCCTGAGGATGGAAAACTCGTCGGAAAATTTGGCGACATAGTGGACTCCTTCCGCCTTATTGAGGTTTGGAACGACGTTTTCATGGAATTCAACAAAACCGCTGACGGGAAATATGAAAAACTCGCCGCTAAAAACGTAGACACCGGCATGGGCCTGGAACGCACGACGGCCGTGGTAAATGGTAAAACCACCGTGTTTGAAACCGATGCTTTTCTGCCGATTCTGGAAGAAATTCGCAGAAGCGCTAAGATTCAAAACGAAAAATCGGAGCGCATCATCGCTGACCACTTGCGCACTGCCGTTTTTATGATTGCCGATGGCGTTACTCCTTCTAATACCGACCGTGGCTATGTGTTGCGTCGTCTTCTGCGCCGCTCTATTCGGCATAGCGACATCCTACAGATGACCGATGACTTAAGCGTTATTGCTGAAACTATTCAAAAAAAATACCAAAAAGCGTATCCAGAGGTAATAGGCGCCGATGCCGGCCTTTCCATCAGAAAAGTTATTCACGAGGAGGAGCAAAAATTCAGCGCCACTATTAAAAATGGTCTGCGCGAATTTGAAAGGGCGACTCAAAAAACAAAAAAGCTCTCGGCGGATGAAGCGTTCCAATTCTTCTCCTCGTACGGCTTACCTCTTGAAGTAATCTTGGAACTGGGAAAAGAAAAAGGCATCCACATAGAAACAGCCGGTTTTGAAGAGGCAACTAAAAAACATCAAGAACTCTCCCGCGCCGGAGCCGATAAGAAATTTAAGGGCGGGCTAGGGGATACCAGCGAAAAATCACTCCAGTATCATACAGCTACGCACCTTTTGAATGCGGCCCTCAAGCAAGTGCTCGGGTCCCACGTTGGTCAGAAGGGAAGCAATATCACGCCGGAGCGCCTGCGTTTTGATTTTTCTCATGGTGAAAAAATGACCGATGAGCAGAAGAAAAAAACCGAAGAGCTTGTAAATGGTTGGATTGCCGCCGCCCTTCCTGTCGGTTTTAAAGAAATACCCAAAACCGAAGCCGAAAAAATCGCCACCCATGCTTTTAATGAAAAATATGGCGATGTGGTTAAAGTCTACTCTATCGGCACAGAAGGGAATTATATTAGCCGTGAATTCTGCGGCGGCCCGCATGTTACTAACACGAGCGACCTTAAGGGCACTTTTAAAATTCAAAAAGAAGAAGCGGTCTCCGCTGGCGTGCGTAGAATTAAAGCTGTACTAGAGTAGAGGCGAGAAAGCTTTTCGTAGGGACTTGCATCGTTTATCCCCCCGAGAAAAGTCATCTCGCCGTTATTTGATATGGTATAATTTAGCGAATGTCTGAGGTCTCGCTCATTTTAGATATTGGCAACGGCTCCATAGGGGCGGCTGTGGTGAGCTATGAAAAAAAGAAGCCGAGTAAAAATCCAGCCATTTCCAACACTCGACCCGAACCCACAGTACTCTACAGCCATCGTGAACCACTTACATTCTTGCCAGAAGTCAACGAAGAACGCCTCCTGGCGGGCATGCTTGAGCTCCTCAAAAGTGTATTAACCCACGTCCGCACGGAAGCTATTGCCTTGATTCCCAAGAACATTCTGGGCAGTATGCATTTTACTCATGTGGTTTCTGTCTTTTCCTCGCCCTGGTATGTTTCCCAAACGAGCATCGTTAAAAAGGAATCGGAAACACCCTTTCACATAAATAATGCCTTAGTAAACGAAATGGTTAATAAAGAGGAGGTGCGCTTTGCCGAAGCTTTAGCAAATGGCTCGTACGAAAAATATTTTGGCAACAAAGTGATGCTGTTGGAACAGGCTTTAGTGCACACCGCCATTAACGGCTACGAAGTCGCAAATCCGGCCGGCAAGTGGGGACGGCTTTTTGAAACAACCCTTTTTACGAGTTTGATTTCCGAAAAAGTCCTTCGCTTAGTGGAAGATGTGTTCTATCGTATTTTTCACATCCGCCAAATCCAGTGTTTTTCCTACGCTCTGGTTTCTTGGAATGCTGTCCGCACGCTTTTTCCGGACGTGAATAATTTTGTTTTTCTGGATGTTAGTGGCGAAACTACCGACCTCACCATAACAGTGCGCGGAGCCATCACCGAAATTGTTTCTTTTCCTTTTGGCCGAGCCACTATTCTTCGCCTGTTAGTTGACAGCATGAAGACGTCCGCCGAAACCGCTCTTTCTCTGATACGGATGCGTTCAGACGGAACTCTGGAAAAAGGCACCTTGGCTGAGGTGGAAAAAGCCTTACAAGTCGCAAGCGATCAATGGACGAGTGCTTTTAATCAGACGCTTTCCGCCGTCAGTAAGAAATACAACCTGCCGAAGCGAGCATTTGTAACCGTTGACACCACACTCGCATCTTTTTTAAGTGGCGTTTTGAACCGTGCCGACATTGGTCCAGCCCTATTCAAGGGCCCTTTTGATGTAACTATCGTCGCAGATGACACCATTGCCCCTTTTATTCAAACCGAATGGCACGATAAAACCCTGCCTGGGGCGATCGACCCGGCCCTAGCATTAGAAGCGATTTTCTTCGGCAATAAAATCAGTTGAAAATAAGCTGACGTGTTATACTAAGCTCCGCTATGGCCAAACCTCTTTTCCAAGATATCGTTCCGCCAGACCGACGCTCCATTACGCGGGTGCCCGTACCCAACCGTACCAGTCGCCGAGGCGAGAATATTGCCGAACCAGCAACAGAACCTCGCGCTACGAGAGCGGGCTCTCGCCGTTTACGCGTACCAGACGATGAACCGGAAGGTGCTGAAATTCTTACCCCCAGCAGAGAGGAACCGCCCCGCAAAATAGCCTCTCGCCAGTCAACACCACCACCCCCAATGCGTCGCGTACCCTTTTATGAAGAGCGCGACCCCTATCGTCGTCGTTTCCCTTGGAAAGCAAGTGTTGTTTTCGTCTGTGCTCTCGCAATGATTGCCGGCACCTATATAGTGCTGTCACAGTACGCCAAAGCGACGGTCACCATAACGCCCAAAACTGAAACCCTAACGCTTAATAACCAATTTATTGGAACCCCGCAAAATGCCACTTCTTCCATCTCAACCGCCACAGCTATTCCGTTCACTGTCATCTCAATAACCAAGGACGGCGCAATGTCGGTTGTTTCCACAGGCCAAACAACCACGCAAACAAAAGCCACCGGCCAAATTATCGTCTTCAACGCGTATAGTAGTTCGCCTCAGAAACTAATCGTCGGCACTCGTTTTAGTACGCCGAGCGGCTTAATTTATCGCACTACAAGTGCCATTACTGTTCCTGGCAAAACAGAAAAAGCTCCCGGTAGCATTACCGCCACAATTATTGCCGATAAACCAGGAAATCAATACAATATCGGGTTGAGTGATTTTGCCATCCCCGGCCTTTCTGGTACGCCAGCATACACTGGAATGTATGCTCGTTCTAAAACAGCAATGGCAGGAGGTTTTTCTGGTATTCAACCTCAGGTAGATCCTGGCACCCTTGCGGCGGCACAAGCAACCATTGACGCCGAGCTTGAGGGCAGCTTACTTCAAGAAGCTGGTCAGCAAGTGCCGCCTGGCGACGTACTCCTACCCAACGCCTACATAGTCAACTACACTCACCAACCTACGACAGCGGCGTCTTCCAGCGAAGCTGTGGTCAGTGAAGAGGGAACTATTCGAGCGTTTGCTTTTGACAGCACTAAGCTTGCCCAGGCCTTTGCCGGGACGGAAGCCTCTTCTTCTGCTGGTATCATTTGGAAATTAGATACTATTTCTGGTCTGGATTTTGCCATTACTACCGCCACATCAACCTCTAGTGGCATGTTCTGGACAACACCCTCTATGCCCTTTAAAATCAACGGCACAGTCAACCTTGTGGCCGCTACTGATATTCAAAAAATCCAAGAAAACCTCGCTGGTAAGCCAAAAAACGATTTCATCCCCACTTTAAACAGTTTTCCCGGGATTATCAACGCCACGCTTAGCATAGAGCCCTTTTGGCAACAATCCTTCCCAACAAGCCCTAAAAACATAAGCATAACCATACCCCAATAGCCCTTCGGAGGCCTGGGGATTGACAAGAAAGGGCCTTTTCTGCTACGATAACAAGGCACTCTTATTTTCGTACTTTTCGCTGTAAAAAATCGTGGATACCCCCTCAAATAAAGCACCTGGTGGCGGCCGGGCCCCCAAACCACAGACGGCTGAGGCTACGGTTGTGGAGACCTTGCCTAATACTTTGTTTCGTGTTAAGTTTGACGACTCCGACGAAGAGAAGCTTGCGTATTTGGCCGGCAAAATGCGCATGAATCACATCAGGGTTATTATCGGCGACAGGGTGACGGTTGAGATTGAACCTTACGGCGGCAAGGGCCGAATCATTAAGCGGCTCTAAATTTTTTATTTTACATCCATATGAAAGTTAAAGCATCCGTTAAGAAAATCTGTAACCACTGCAAGGTCTTACGCCGAAGAGGGTATATCTATGTAGTTTGCAAAGCCAACCCGCGCCACAAGCAACGTCAAGGTTCATAATTCAAAAATCTTTAATCATTCCCATGAGAATCCAAGGTATTACCCTCCCCGACAATAAGCGCATGGACATTGCGCTTACTACTATCTATGGTATTGGTCGTCCGCGCGCTAAAAGCATCTTGGTAAAAGCCGGCATTGATCTCGCCAAAAAGCCCAAAGATGCCACAGTTGACGATGAGAACAAAATCCGCGCCGCTATTGAGCAGGGTGGCTACAAGGTTGAAGGTGAGTTACGTCGCGACAAAGCCGCCAACATTAAGCGCCTCAAGGATATCAAGAGCTACCGCGGGACTCGCCATGCTCGCCACCTTCCGGCCCGCGGCCAACGCACCAAAACCAACGCCCGCACCCTTAAAGGTCCCAAGAAGACAATGGGTTCAGGTCGCCGCAAGGTTGAAAAGACATAAAATCCAGCACTACTTTAACGACCAAATCATTATATTATTATGGGAAAGAAACGCATCATCACTAAGGGAGAATCTGAGCAGAAAACTGCTCAGAGCGGCACTACACCCAATGCCGCCAATATTAAGAAGCACTACGACTTCGGTATCTTAAACGTGCAATCCACCTACAACAACACTAAGGTGCTCCTAACCGACGGCGCAGGTAATGCTCTTGCCGCCAGCTCCAGTGGCACGCTTGGTTTTGCCGGTGCTAAAAAAGGCACACCGTTTGCCGCCGCTAAGGTGGGGGAGACAGTTGGCCTTAAAGCCCAGGCCCTTGGCATTAAGGAAGTGGCTGTCGTCGTTAAAGGCGTTGGCTCTGGCCGCGAATCTGCTATTAGAGGATTCATCTCAAAGTCCATCGGCATCACTTCCATTAAAGATGCCACGCCAGTGCCTTTTAACGGCCCGAAGCCTAAGAAACCTCGTCGCGTATAAAATATTAATTTTATTACCATGATCATCGGCCCTAAATACAAAATTGCCCGTCGCCTCAACGCTCCTGTGTTTGAAAAAACTCAGAGCCCGAAATACGCCATTTCTCTTGCCCGCAAAGGCAAAGAAAAGAAAGGCCGCGGCCCGCGCAGCGATTACGGTATCCAACTTTTGGAAAAGCAGAAGGCCCGTTTTTCTTACGCTTTGAGCGAAAAGCAGTTCGGCAATTACGTTAAAAAAGCCCTGTCTAAAAAAGGTAGTAACCAGGGTATTCTTTTTGATTTTCTGGAACGCCGCCTAGACAACGCCATTCTCCGCTCAGGCTTTGCCAATAGTCGCCTGGCCGCCCGCCAAATGGTTTCCCATGGCCACATTACCGTTAACGGCAAGCGTGTCACCATTCCTTCCTATCGTGTGGAAGTTGCCGACGTCCTTTCTATTCGCGAGGGCAGTAAGAGCAAGTCACTTTTCAACGGCCTTCCCGAGCGTTTGAATAATTTCCAGGCTCCCGCATGGCTCGCGGTAAATCCTGGAGAGAAAAGCATCACCATCAAGGCCGCGCCGCAATTTGGCAGCCAGGAATTGATGTTTGACATCGACGCGGTGCTGGAATTCTACAGTCGCTAGCCCCTATTTTTGTTTATTAATCATTATTTATTAATCTTATTTTTATGCCTGACGTAAACATCGTTCTCCCCTCCAAGCCTCGTGTCGTTAGTGAAAACGGCCCAGTCGGCGTCTACGAAATTGACGGTCTCTACCGTGGTTATGCCCACACCCTGGGTAACTCCCTGCGCCGCATCATGCTTTCCTCCTTGCCAGGCTGTGCCATCACCTCGCTGAAAATCGCCGGTGTCAGCCACGAATTCTCCACCATTGAAGGCGTTAAGGAGGATGTCATCACTATTATCCTCGGCATGAAGAAAATTCGCTTTAAACTTGATAGCGATGAGCCGCAAACTCTCTCACTTGATGTAAAAGGCGCCAAAGCTGTCACTGCCGGGGATATCAAAGTGACTGGCCAAGTAGAAATCCTCAACCCCGAGCTTGTTATTGCCCACTTGACCGACAAAAATTCCGGCATTTCAATAGAAATTCGCATTGAACGCGGCCTCGGCTACGTTTCCAAAGACGAACTCCTGAAAACCCGTGTTGATATCGGTTCCATCACTCCTGATGCTAACTTTACGCCGATTCGCCGCGCCTTTTATGAAGTAGAAGACATGCGCGTTGGTGACCGCACCGACTTCAATCGTTTGCGCCTTTCTATTGAAACCGATGGCACTATTCCTCCGCGCCAAGCCTTGGAAAAATCCATTGAAATTATGATCACCCAACTTAAGGCTATTATCGGCTTCAAAGAAGAGGAGGCTGTGGCCGCGAGCGAAGAAGAGGGTGGTGCCGAAGAAACCACCTCCACCACCACCGGCCGCGCCGTTGATGCTGAAGTTCTGAAAACCCGCATTGAATCTCTTGGCCTTTCCGCCCGCACCCTGAACGCTCTTGGAAACGCCAATATCCGCACCGTCGGCGGCCTCAGCCGCAAGCGTGAGCAGGACATTCTTGAAGTAGAAGGTCTTGGCACCAAGGGCCTGCAGGAAATCAAGAAAGCCCTCGGTGAATTCGGCATCGTTTTGAAAAGTTAAGAATATCTGATACACTGAACCGCCAACAACATGCGCCATCACAATGCCAACAGAAAATTAAGTCGCGAATCCGGTCAACGCCGCGCTCTTTTGCGCTCGTTGGCTCGTGAGCTCGTTATCCGCGAAAAGATCCAAACCACCGAGGCAAAAGCTAAAGAGCTCCGCCCATTCGTGGAAAAGCTTATTACCCGCGGTAAGTCGGTTGATGGCAAGGCCACATTAGCAAGCCGCCGTTTCTTGGTTGGCCAAATAGGTTCTGAAGCCGGTAAAAAAGTGGCCGAGGTCCTCTCACCAAAATTCGCCAAGCGCGCCGGCGGTTATGTCCGCATCATTCACATGGCCCGCCGCATCAGCGACGGTAGCAATATGGCCCACGTAGAATTCGTCTAATTTTTATGTCTGAAACTACTCTTACAACCGAACAAAAGAACCACAAAATCGACGCTTCTGGCCAAAAAGTCGGCCGCGTCGCCAGCACCGTCGCCAAGCTTCTTATGGGCAAACAAACCACCAGCTTTGTGCGTAATCGCGCCCCCGGCATTAGTGTGCAAATCATCAATGCCAGTAAGGCCGATGTGTCCGCAAATAAAATGAAAGAAGAACTCCACGCGAGCTTTTCCGGTTTCCCGAGCGGTATCAAAACTCCCACCGTCGCTCAGGTTATCGGCAAGAAAGGCTATAGCGAGCTTTTCCGTCGCGCTATCGCCGGTATGTTGCCGAAAAACAAGCTTCAGAAAGATATGCTGAAACATCTAACTATTTCCGAATAATCTAATCATCATGCCCGAAACACGATACATAGAAGCAGTCGGCCGCCGCAAAAACGCCATCGCCCGCGTTCGCTTGACCCCCGCTGCAAAAACCAGCTTCCTTATCAACGATCGCCGTGATTTAGACAGCTATTTTCCTACCGCTGAGCAACAGAAAATCGTCACGGGTGCTTTTAGCACAGCTCGTGATGGTGCCAACGTCCTGCACTTTACTGTTACCGCCCACGTTAACGGCGGCGGTATGAATGGCCAAGCTGTTGCCGTACGCCACGGTATTGCCCGCGCCCTTATTGATCTCGATAAAGAACTTCGTCCGAAACTCAAAAAAGCCGGTTATCTTAAGCGCGACCCTCGCGCCAAAGAACGCCGCAAATTTGGCCTCAAGAAAGCCCGTAAGGCTCCGCAGTGGTCAAAACGTTAGTTTTGATGGAGCACCACTTTCAGGAACTCCAAAACGTACACGCAAAAAACCGCCCTTCAACCGGCGGTTTTTTTATTGACACAACTTGAAAATCCGATAAAATAAGGCCTCATGGATCCCGAAACTGATACAAACAAAGCCCCCGAAAATGAGGAGGTCGTTGAAGAATTCGTCCCTGAAGACGGGGAAGGGAATACCGCTGGCACAAAAGACACCGTCAAGGATTTACGCGAAAAACTCAAAAAAGCCCTGGCTGAAAAGCAAGAATATTTAGAAGGTTGGCAACGCTCTAAAGCCGATTTTGTGAACGCCCGCAAACGCGAAGAGGAAAGCCGCGCCGAGCTCGTAAAATTCGCCAACGAAGATTTAATTTTTGAACTTTTGCCCGCCCTAGACAGCTTCACCATGGCCTTCGCCAATAAAGAAGCTTGGGAAAAAGCCGACAAAAACTGGCGCCAAGGAGTTGAGTATATCTACGCCCAACTCATGAGCGCTCTGGAACGTTCTGGCCTCAAATCATTTGATCCTAAAGGCGAGAAATTAGACCCTTTCAAGCACACTGCTATAAGTACGGTGCCTGTAGCCGACCAAGCTCAAGAGCATACTGTTGTGGAAGTAGTCCAAAAAGGATATACCCTACGGGACAAAGTCATTCGCCCAGCCCAAGTAAAGGTGGGAGAATACAGTGCACCCTCTAGCGATAAAAAATAGTATTAAAAGCATGCTCATCCCTTATAAAAAACAATACGTTCGTTTCGCCCGCGTAGAAGAAGCAGGCCGCACACTTGTGTACGCCGTTCTTTTGGAAAACAACGGCCGGGAAGAAGTTGCTCTTTCCGAACCCCAGCTTGTTCGGGTCATGTTAAAAGCTGGCGCAGCTGTTCTCGCACTGCCGGCCGGCCATCACCGCCTCACTTTTTCTGCCAGCCCAATTCTTTCGCCTTTTGCACAAGTATTTTTCTTTGAATATGAAATTCCGCATTTTTCATACGCGCAACCGCCTACAATTTAAATAAAAGAAAAGTGCCGGGTGGAGTACCCAGCACTTTTATTTTCGTCTCTAGTCGGTTACTTCTCCGTCGAATCGTGACGCCAGAGTCGCATCACATTGTAATAAAGCGAGGAGGACTCAATAAAGAGGAGCCACAGAAGATACAAACCGACCACAAAAAACACAGGACCGATCCAAGCATGGCCCGCGGCACAGAGCTTCCAGCCCAAAAAGGCAAACAAGCCGACTGTTCCAAGGAGACACACGGTAAGGAACGCCCCTTCCCGAATCGGATACTTTTTGGCGGTCATGGCAAACTCCTTTATACGTAAAGACCACAAATATCACCTGCAGTCAATTATATACTATTTACCAATCAAGTCAACTAGTTATAAACATCAAAATTATGGCAAAAATCATAGGTATCGATTTAGGCACAACCAACTCAGCAGTCGCCGTTATGGAAGGCGGTGAGCCGAAAATCCTGGAAAACGCCGAGGGCGCTCGCACCACGCCGTCCATTATCGCTCAGTCAAAAACTGGCGACAGAATGGTCGGCCTCTTGGCCAAACGCCAGAGCGTTACCAATCCGAAAAACACCATCTACCAAATCAAGCGCTTCATCGGCCACAATTGGGATGAGCCGCTTGTGCAAAAAGACATCGCTTCCGTGGGCTTCGAATGCCGTAAAGGCCCCACTGGTGGCATTGAAGTAAAAATGGGCGACAAATGGTATCGCCCCGAAGAAATTTCGGCCATGATCCTGCAGAAATTGAAGCAAGATGCCGAAGCACGCCTTGGTGAAAAAATCACCGATGCTGTTATCACCGTGCCAGCCTATTTCAACGACAATCAGCGCCAGGCCACCAAAGACGCCGGGCAGATAGCCGGCCTTAACGTGAAGCGCATCATTAACGAGCCCACCGCGGCCGCGCTTGCCTATGGCTTCAACAAAAAGAAAAATGAAAAAATCGCCGTCTTCGATTTCGGCGGCGGCACATTCGACATCTCCATTTTGGAAGTCGGTGACGATGTCGTTGAAGTAAAATCTACCGACGGCGACGCTCACCTGGGCGGTAAGGACATCGACCAGAAAATCATCACCTGGCTGGCTGAAGGCTTCAAGAAAGAGCAAGGAATTGACCTTTTGGCAGACCCCTTGGCTAAACAGCGCCTCGACGATGCCGCTGAGAAGGCCAAAATCGAGCTCTCCTCAGCCGTGCAGAGTGAAATCAACATTCCCTTCGTCTCCACCAGCGCCAATGGTCCCTTGCACCTTATTCGCACTATGACGCGAACTGACTTAGAGAAGTTAACTCAGGAATTCATTGACCGCGCCATTGAAATTACCAAGCGCGCCATTGCCGCTTCGCCGTTCAAAATAGGCGAGCTCAATGAAGTAGTGCTCGTCGGCGGTCAAACCAGAATGCCCGCCATGCAGAAAGCGGTGAAGGATCTTTTCGGTCGCGATCCACACATGGGTGTCAACCCCGATGAAGTTGTCGCTATCGGCGCAGCCATTCAAGGCGGCGTCATTACTGGCGATGTGAAAGACATTCTTCTCTTGGACGTCATCCCCCTTTCCCTTGGTATTGAAACCATGGGTGGCGTCGCTACCAAGCTCATTGAAAAGAACACCACCATTCCAACTTCAAAATCCCAAGTGTTCTCAACTGCCGCGGATAATCAAACGAGCGTACAGGTCCACGTAACGCAAGGCGAGCGAGCTATGGCCTCCGACAACAAGTCGCTCGGCCAATTCATCCTTGATGGCATTCCGCCCTCTCCACGGGGCATGCCGCAGGTAGAGGTGACCTTTGATGTTGACGCTAACGGCATTCTGAAAGTCACAGCAAAGGAGAAGGCTAGCGGTAAGAGCCAAACTATCAGCATTCAAGGCTCTTCCGGCCTTTCCAAGGACGATATTGAGCGCATGAAGCGCGATGCCGACGCCAATGCCGCCGACGACCAAAAGAAGCGCGACATTGCCGAAGCTAAAAACTTGGCGGAGCAATTAGTGTATTCCAGCGAAAAAGCCCTCAAAGACGCTGGCGACAAAGTGCCTGCCGACTTGAAAACCGCCATTGAAACCAAAATTGCCGATTTGAAGAAGGCGAAGGAGAGCACCACTCCCGACTTGGCGACCATTAAAGCCGCGACCGAATCCCTTTCCACCGAGCTCCAGAAAATTGGCCAACATATGAATCAGAATTCCAGCACCACTCCTGGCGCCAATCCCGCAGGCGATCAAAAGCCCGGCGACCAAGGCCCAGCTGGTGCCGATGGAAACGTGAGAGATGCGGAGGTGAAGTAATACAAATCAGTTAACCTAACCAAAATGACTAATATAGACCTTAATCCTGTTCCCAAAAATTTTGCCGACAACTTCTTACTCGGACTAGGTAAAGATCACTTTGTTGTTGCAATGACATGCGGAAACAACATACAAGCCTTTGCGCTTGGACGTACACTAGGTAAGGAGCTCTATCTGAAACTAAAAGAAACGATTGAAAAATCAGAAGCTATGTTTGGAGAAATAAACATGGAGTCAGGCATAACGAGCCCAATTCAATTACCTTCCCCTGAAAAACCGGGAGATAAAAATAAGAAGAAATAGATGCGGAAGTAAAATAATAAATTATAAAAATCAATAAGAAAAAGTCTTCCTTATGGGAAGACTTTTTCGTTAAGCATGGCACCATTTAAATACGAAAGGGATATACGAAACATAGCACAGCCACGTAGGTAGTTGGGTAAAAATCCAATAAATCGCCCCTAAAATAACAGCCGCTATGCCAGTACCGGTTAAAAATAGACTAATGGGGCTGTACTTCTCTAAAGTGATCGAAACGAAACCCCAGACAGTCAGCAAGTCAGTTCCTCGGCTTGTGGCCTGATATCCACGATCGATAATGTATTTAAATGTCTTTGGTGGTTCTTTTGTTCCAGACATAATTTTATAATAATCGACAGAAAGCACCTGCTCCTGTCTTTCCACCTCCTCTTTTATTGGTTCGATAAACTTATCGTGTATACAAGAACGAATGAGTGCTTTAATTTTATGCACACGCTCTTCTCTAGGTTGCCAAAAATTCTTGTTTTCCTCCCAATACGGTTTAGAAAAATTTATTTTACTGTCCTCATTAAAGAGGGGGTGTTTCAAAAAATACTCCACTATATTCGTTTCGTTGGGAGTATCATAAAGCACTAAATCATCGCTATCATGAATACCTTTGATTAATCTTTTTTGTTCACGCAAGGATGCCATGTGTCCGTATTCTACTGCAAAAAAAATTACTTACAATCATTCGGATAAGAATAAAATCTTGTAATTTGTTAAGTCGATAAAAAACTTGAAATAACCCCAAAACAACTCGCCCAAAAGCGGGTTGTTTTAACATTCCCCATACTTGACTTTTCTGTGTTTTTGATTTATTATTTAATAAGCAAGGTTTGAGAGTGTCTCAACCTAAAAAACGGATCTTTCACAAAATGTGAGGTGATATATGGTTAATACAGCAGTGCAGTTGGAGCAACTGCTCCGTTCCCAGGAAGACTACGGATTTCTCATTAAAATGGGAAGGGAAGTTGATCGCGCCCTCGGTCGTCCGGTGATGGCAGGTCGGGACAGCGACGTGAACATGATGCTCCAATGGAGCCACCTAAGGAAGGACTTGCTCAACATTGTGCCGGGACTAAGTTGGGCGGAAGTGGGTAAGCATCTCGCTGCACACGTCCCCCAGAAGCCTGATCAGTTTTTTGAGCTGCACATGCTTGGCATGTGGGTCGCCCATTCGCGGCGCATCTATTCTCTTGACGCTGATCTCCAACTTCTACTCAACACCACCAGCATTGATGGTCTTGCATGGGACGATGTGCGTTTGCCATTTGACGCCTTTGCGATTTCTCTCACCACTCCTCTGGTCACAAAATGCAGGGCACGCAAGGACGCGAGTGGTATTGAAACACCCTTCGATACCATTATTGTGGCGAGAGATATTGAGAAACAGCATCTGCGTTTTGTGGTGTTGCCAGCCAAATTGGCAACCGACAAATTTCTCACCGCATCGGACCGACGGCAAATTGAAGAGTTGGCGCGTCGCAAGAAGTGGCATGTTGTTGAGAAGAAAATCAGCAATATACTACGAACCGCGGCAAACAATTCCGACAAGTACATTGTTCAATTCGTAATGGATTCCGAGTTCAATGTCACACAGGCAGGAACCCCAACTCCTCAGACCTGGGCGGAAAGCACCATATGCGAACAAGTGTTCCGTATCGTTGCGGGCATCTGTATGTATATGAAAACTTTGCCGTCCTCTTCGTCGCATGTTTCCTCGTGGAACCGGGACGATAAGCCCGTGCTGAACGACCGGGGACATGGTGTCACGGACGAACGCCAGATATGCACGCTTTCTACCGAGTTCAAGGTTTCAGTAGAAGATCGCCGTGTTCTTGAGGACCATACTGATGTTGGCAGAACTGGCCGCATACTGACACCCCATTTCCGGCAGGGGTATTGGCATCGCCCCAGAGGCATGGGTCACGACCCGTCTGCGCCAAAGTCGGAGTGGACTCGTCCAACCGTTGTAAACCGTCGTCTACGGAAAGATGGCGAGCTCCCCCAAGGAGCCCACGCCATCCTCCACTGACATGTTCATTAGAAAGGAGAGTAAACCGAGCTAATAACTCGGTTTTTTCTTTACAAAACTGAATATACGTGTTAATATTATGAGCGGAAACTGTTACTGAAAGGAGTTTGAAAATGAATAGGAAATATTGGTTGATTCCGCTTTTCCTGGTGATGTTCATCAGGGCGGAGGTCGTCGCATCGCCGGCATACGTGACATGGGATCCGTCCCAGGTAACGTATGACACTGTGCGGCAAACGTATGTCGATCACTACCAAATTCCGCATGACAACTTTATTGCGGCAACTTCTGACCGAGTCCTTGCGGCGAAAGCCTTAAAGGACTACGACGGTCCACGGGACATTCCCACCAAACACAAGTTAGTTCTCACGTTTAGAACCGATTTGTTCCGTGACGAACGGCGGCGATACGTGTGCGCAAGCACGATGACGCCAGGCGCGGCAATGGTTCTCGCCAAACGCCGTGAACAAAAACGGCGCCTCGTCCTCATCAATGTCGAGCAGAACATAAATGAGCTCGGCGGCGATACGACACTCTACCGAACGTGGCCGCATCTTGGCCTCCTCTACATCGGCACCATTGCTGATCAAGAGGGATATGAAGTAGTGCTCTGGGACGAGCTTGTGCAAGGGTTTGCGCCGATGGAGTCGTTGGTTCAACCCGGCGACATTGTCGGACTCTCTCTGGTCACGACTGGTATTGAACGCGGCGTTGTGCTCGCCGAGAAAGCCAAGGAGCTTGGTGCGAAGCATGTGATTGCCGGAAACGACTCCGCGATCTTTCGCGCCAACCAGCTACTCGCGCTTCCTCGCAAGCCCATTGACGCGGTCTTTACTGGGAACAGCCTGACGGCCGTCCGCGGTTTCTTCCGGCAGATTACCAAGGTGCCGATTGAGAAGTTGCAAATTGACGGCGTACAAACGCTGTCTGGGGCCACCATGCGCTCAAACTGCAAGCCGCAACTCAAAGCCGAGCTGGTACAGCTTGGGGTCCAGCGGAATGCTGATTTCAAGCGATTCATCGACGACGCTTTCCTTGTGCCGAAGTTCGACCTCTTTCACGCTTCCTACTGGGAGCAGGTGTGGTCAAATTACCGGTTCACCTACGGGCACAAATTCAGCGACCCGCAGACGGTGAAGAATGCGACAGCGCACTTCGCCCAAGGCTGCACTCGTGCGGCTGGAGGCGAGGTCTGTGCGTTCTGCACTATTCCGGGCGTTCATGACATCCGAATTCCGAGCGCGGACACTATTGTGACGTTGGCCGAGGCTTTCAAAGGCTTTGGTATCAATACGCTTTACAATGTCACTGACAGTTCCTACGAGATGGCACCGAAGGTGGCCAATGCGCTTCGCGGCGTTTCGCCGTGGCGTGCGTTGACCATTTACGGTCGTGGACAAGGAGTCGCCCAACATCCTCAATTTCTGGACATGTGGCATGCGCTCGCAACCGAGCGTGTCGTCATCAATATGGGCCAGGAGTCCGGGGATGAGCGGATCCTTTCCAGCGGAATCGTGAAGAGCTCAAAGCAGAGCGGTCGGCGGATCGATGAAAATCGGCTCGCCACCGAGCTCATCGCTTCAAGCGGCACCTATCTTCACGCTTCGTTCATCTTCGGCAGTCCGGGAGAAACGCGCGAGACGTGCGAAAGCACGCTCGAGCATATCAACTGGATGGCCGATCAGCTCGGAGAGCAGTTTGACACCTGCGAAAGCGACGTCTGGTGGCTCAACTTCGGGTCGCCGATTAGCCAGCTCTTTTACGATTACGATTACGCCAAGCAATTGGCGGAGAAGGTCGGAAAGACGCTCGGCAAAGCAGAGTGGTCCCAAGACTTTGCCAGTCGCCGTGAGGAGCTTGTTGTTCCCATGGAGACCGAGGAGGCTTGGTACCATCACTTTACCCGAATCAGCATGGAAGAGGCCCGCGAGCTCATCGCTCGCGCGGACAAAATCATTGCTGATAAGTGCCCCGGCGCAGTGCCACGCAGGGCCTACAAGCCCGTCAGCTCGAAGAAAAATTCCTAATTACAGCGTTCTTTGATCTTCACTCCCACGCTCGGTTCATTCCGGGCGTGGGATTTTTCTTTAATCATTATTTAGAGCCATATTTTGACATCTAGCATAAGAAACTAGCAAAAACGCTTGACAACTTCCACAGACGTGCTATACTAGCACCAGCATAAGAGTAACGCCTTAGGAGCAGGAAGCATTGGGCTTCCGGGAGTTATTATTAGAGGCGCATAAGCGCATGTCCTTTCCCAGGTTTTCCTAGTGTCGGAAGAAATTCCCCTCTGGAATGTCATTCGGAAATTGTGATGGATTATCACCGAATGATTGACGCGCACGCGCGTGAGGAGCCCGAATCCATGCCTATTGCGGAGTTGATTTGATTGTCTGCAATAGCTCAAAAAAGGTTGGTTCGTCCAATCAAGTGTAGTTTCTCAACTTTGTCGGCAAATTCTAAGAGATTATAGCCGAACAGATGTTGAGAGATGAAATTCTGTTTCAATCTCTTTGGTTTGCGAGTTCTTGGCATTTCAACTCACACAACCACTTTTGCCTTCTTGAAGCGCCACCCCCCAAACCCCCATCGCAAGATGGGGTTTTCATTTGGTTGACTTATTTGACATTTTAGTTTACTCGTGTTAAACTATTAGGAGCTGGAGAAATCAACGTGATTACTCCGTTCAGAATCCGAACAAAAAGGAGTTTGGCATGCTGTTACAACAGCTCGGGTGCCTCCTGGCCGCGGTGATCGTACTGGTCATTCAGATTGGCGCTATCGCCATGATCATCGGCGGCCCCCGCCTGGCGCGCAGGTATTTCTGGTGGATCTTCGTGACTTTCCTGGGTGTACCAGCCCGATGGGCGCTCCGGCACGGCCAGCGGCTGGCGAGACAATTCCTCCGCTGGTTCGGCCACCAACTCGCGCTCCTAGCACGCTACCTCGGCCGGCAATTATTGCGGCTAGCGCACTGGTTGTTGGTGCAGTTGGGACACCTCGCGCACCGACTCGCGTTGTGGCTAGGGAGAATAAGTTGGCGATTAGCACACGCCGTCTGGGCTAGGTTGACCACCTAGTCCTTTTTTATTGGGATTTTTTAAAATGAATCGTCCGATTTTTCCGGACAGTTGAGTTGGTGACACTGCGTCACCAACTGGAGTTTCTGGCAAACGGTGACAAATTATCACGAATTGAACCACACCACAAAAACCGGAAGAAAAATACTTGTCGTGAAATTTACTAGATATATAATTCACGTATTACGATCGTTTCTCCTCCTTAGTAGTTAGCAGTAAAAAGTAAATGCCACCAAAAGATCAATCAAAACCTAAGGCCGTAGCTATTTTTGAAGGCCAAAATATCCGCCGACATTGGGATGCTGAAAAAGAGCTGTGGTATTTTTCTGTTTCTGACGTAGTAGCTGTTTTGACAAAAAGCGTTGACCCGGTTGCGTATTGGCGAAAATTAAAAGAAAGACTACTGGAAGAGGGCGGAAACGAAACCGTGACAAAATGTCACGGTTTGAAAATGATTGCTCCAGACGGCAAAATGCGGCTAACTGACGCCGCCGATACGGAAACCCTACTCCGGCTTATTCAGTCAATCCCATCGCCTAATGCCGAGCCGTTTAAGCTTTGGCTGGCAAAGGTGGGCTATCAGCACCTTGAGGAAACAGCCGATCCGGAGCTTACTATCAATCGCGCCCTCAAAACATACCTGCGAAAGGGTTATAGCGTAGCTTGGATCAACCAGCGCCTAAAGAGTATTGAAATCCGGAAGGACTTAACCGACGAGTGGGAACAGCGCGGCGTTAAAGAGGGTTTGGAATTCGCGATTTTGACCGATGAAATCACTAAGGCCTGGGCAGAAATGACCACCAAGGAATATAAAGAACTCAAAGGCCTAAAGAAAGAAAACCTGCGTGACAATATGACCAACCTGGAGCTGGTGTTAAACATGCTCGCAGAAACGGCGACGACGGAAATTTCAAAAAGCAAAGAGCCGGAAGGTTTTAACGAAAGCAAAGAAGTTGCCCGAGAAGGCGGTAGTATCGCCGGCGATGCCCGTAAAAACATTGAGTCAAAAACCGGCAAGAAAGTGATAACAGAAAAGAATGCCCAGGTCTTACGGGGTAAAAGTAGCAAAAAACTACCCAGCAATAGAGCTTGAAACTCATCTAAATTTGCGCTATAATGCCTCTAATTATGGCGAAAAACTACTACGAAGTATTGGGAATTCAGAAAAACGCCTCAAAGGACGACATTAAAAAGGCCTTCCGGGTGATGGCCCACAAATATCACCCCGACAAGGCCGGCGGCGATGCCAGCAAGTTCAAGGAGGCAAGCGAGGCCTATTCCGTGCTCTCCGATGACAAAAAGCGCGCCGAATACGACACCTATGGCCGCGTGTTCACCGGCGCCAATGGTGCGGGCGGGCCGGGAGCAAGCGGTTTTGGCGGAGCCGGTTTCAACCCCAACGATTTCGGTGGCTTTGATTTCTCCGGTTTTCAAAATGGCGCCGGCCAAGGTTTTGAAGACATTGATCTCGGCGACATTTTCAGCCAATTTTTTGGCGGTCGCCGTGGCGGCAATGCTGGCGGCCGCACTCGCGGTGCCGATATTTCCGTTGACATTGACCTGAATCTTTCGGAATCAGTTTTCGGCATTACTCGCAATATTGTTTTAAATAAAACATCAGCCTGTGATATCTGCAAGGGCACCGGTGCCGAGCCGGGCGCCAAAACGAACGACTGCACCACCTGCAATGGCAAAGGTAAAATCCGCGAAACCCGCAGCTCGCTCATGGGTACATTCAGCACTACTCGCACCTGCGAAACCTGTCACGGCTCCGGCAAAGTTCCCAGTCAAAAGTGCAAGAATTGTCGTGGCGTTGGCGTCATTCGCAAACAAGAACAAATCAGTATTCTGGTTCCTCCCGGCATCAACGACGGTGAAATCATCCGCCTTTCCGGTGGTGGGGAAGCTGTGCCAGGCGGAGCGGCCATGGGTAACGCTGGCGATCTCTACATTCGCGTGCACGTAAAGCCTCACCCCGGTTTGCGTCGCGAAGGCCACAACATTGTCACCGATCTTTCCATCAAGCTTTCGGCCGCTCTTTCCGGCGGAGAATATTCCGTGGAAACGCTCGACGGCCCGCTCACCTTAAAAATCCCTGTTGGCATCAGCTTTGGTGAAATCCTCCGCGTTCGCGGCAAGGGTGTGCCTATAGAAGCTCAAGCCAACGAAAATAATAGGGGCGACGCCACAAGCCCCAGCGCCCGTGGCCGCCGTGGTGACCTTCTGGTAAAAATCAATATTCAACTTCCACACAAGCTTTCAAAAAATGCCGCTAAGCTTGTTGAGGAACTTAAGAAGGAGGGGATATAAAGCAAAAAGGGTTTTCGAAGGGGCTTGCATCGTTTATCTCCCCGAGAAAACCCTTTTTGCTTTAGAGGTATTTTCTTGTTATAGTTCCGCAACAAACCGGCCCTTTCGTCTAGCCTGGTCCAGGACACGAGCTTCTCAAGCTTGGAACACGGGTTCGAATCCCGTAGGGGTCACCACGTTTTTAATGGAAGAGCTAAAGAATGTGCTATGCTATGTGCATGAACCCCCGTGTTGTTGGCGCCATGCTTCTCGTTATGGTGGCGGCCTGTTTTACGACTGGAGCTATTGTGTACCCAATACTGCCGAGTCATTTCGTATCGCATTGGAATGCTGGCGGTCAAGCCAATGGCACCATAAGTGCTTTTGCTGGAGCTTTCCTTCTGCCACTTATTATGCTGGCCGCCGTCATCTTCTGGGCAATCTTGCCGTTTATTGATCCTATCGCTCCGGGTTTCAAGGGTTTTCGTTATGTATACGATTTCATCATCTTCCTGATGATTGCGTTTATGGCATACATTTACGCCCTTACCCTTGGTGCTAATTTGGGCTGGCGACTTGCCATGCCGACGCTTATTTTATTACCCTTAGCGGCATTTATGTTTATTTTAGGAGCATTGTTGCCGTACATAAAACGTAACTGGTTCGTGGGCATTCGCACACCCTGGACTATTTCAAACGACATCGCTTGGAACAAAACACACCGCTTCGGTAGGGTATTATTTGAAATTTCCGCGGCCTTCATTTTAATCGCCGCTTTTGTGCCCAAGACACTTACTTTGTGGTTTATTTTTGTGCCACTTATTGGTGCCACCCTCGCCATTTTCATCTATTCGTATTTTGTATATATCGCCAACCTTAGGGCGCAATGAGTTATCCACAGCGGTGGGCTTGCTTTGTGAACGCTCGTTCACTATACTACTAATGTAGTCAGAACAACTACATTATCAAATAACTTTTATTCATATGACATCACTACAATTTGAGAGGGAGATTGAATCGCAGTTGGGGGTCCTGAATCAAACTATTGACCGCAAAATAATGCGCGGTCTTGATTACAGCGACGAAGCCCGCCGCCACAAAATGCTCCGCGTCCAAATGCGCAAAGCTCGCTCGCGCCGGCCGTCAATGTTCAGTCAGCTGTCTAACCCTTTGGGCCAAATCATGCGCTTCGCTTCTTTCCTTTAATTTCTGGTCTATACTTATCACATGGACTCCTCACACAAAGAAAAACTTCTGGATTTCTACCACGGCCACAAGCGCATGCCTACCTACACCGAGCTGGCAAAGCTCTGGGGCTTCAAATCAAAAAACGCCGTTTTCCGCCTAGTAGGGAAGATGGTTGCGGCTGGGATTGTTGCTAAGGACCATTTGGGCCGCTTGATGCCTACAGCCCTTTTTCAACAAACACCGATGCTGGGGCTTGTAAAAGCCGGCTTTCCTTCCGCTATTGATGGCGTAGAAACTGCCAACATTGACGAAAGCGACATGATCAGCTTTGACGAATTTTTAATAAAAGATAAAACAAAAACATACACCCTGGAAGTTGACGGCGACTCCATGATAGAGGCCCACATCGCTCCGGGTGATTTGGTAATTGTGGAGCGCACAGAAAAAGCTAAAGAGGGCGACATCGTCGTTGCTGAAGTAGATGGCGAATGGACGATGAAATATTTTCATGAAAAAGGTGGCAAGGGCGGCCGGCCATGGCTTGAGCCAGCCAACAAAAACTATGCCCCTATTCATCCGGAGCATAGTTTTCGCGTGGCCGCTATTGTGCGTGGCGTGGTGAGGAAGTACTAACCCCTACGAGCTAGCGCGTGATGGAGAGATTTTGACTTAGCTCGGCATAGGGTGCTGACACTGTAACGCGACTGGAAACAGGATCTTGAATTATTTGGAATTGCGTATTGTATTTATTGTCGCTATCCATTGATACCCCAACACTCGGATCAATTGGCAAAACAGCGAGGTAGTCGGGAGCTAAACACTTCCAAATATCCACCTGGTCATTGGATATGTACATTGTCGTGGAAGGCAATGTGGGGTACGAAGCGCAACTAAAAAGACCATTATGGTCGGTCATGTTTTGGTCAACCGCGTCAAGAATTGACGCTATCGCCGCCTGGCGTTGCGTGTTACGAGCCTGAGCAAACTGCTTTCCCGGGTTCACCGCCACAAGAACCACGGCCGCCAAAATGCCGATGATGCCAATTACTACCAGCAATTCTATTAACGTAAAGCCTTTTGGAGCCGGCTTCGGACTCTTCACCTTGGGTGTTTTCTTTTTTTGCATAGTTTTTTATGCTTACTAATAAGCCAGTATTAAAACAAAAAGGTGCTGAAATTCTCATCAATATTTCTTAAAGAAAAGTTAAATTTCAGCATTGCTCATTAGAAAATTTTTGGTGTCAATTCTTTGTAGAGGAGGGGTGCTGTTATTTTGGCAAAAATCTGCTAGTATGAAGGAAATATAAATTCTATGAAAAACCGCACCCTTATCAGCGATCTTAAAAACCATATCGGCAAGGAAGTGACCATTGCCGGCTGGGTAGATGTGCGCCGCGACCACGGCAAGCTTATTTTCCTTGATTTACGTGACCGCTCGGGTAAGGTGCAAATGGTGGCCCTTCCCAATCACGCCGGGGCCCACAAGCTGGCCGGCCAAGCCCGCCCTGAATGGGTGTTGGAAGTAAAGGGCAAGGTCAACGAACGCCCAGCCAAAATGGTCAACAAAGACGAGGCGAATGGGGGGGTGGAAATTGAAGTTCTGGAAATTAAAACCCTTGTCGCCGCCAAAGAGTTGCCGTTTGAGCAAAATGCCGAGCTTAACTTAGATACGTATCTGGATTATTTACCGTTAACCCTTCGCACCGAACAAAAGAAAGCAGTATTCAAAGTACAAGCTGTAATTATTGGCGCTTTTCGAGAATATTTAACGAATCAAGGTTTCGTTGAATTTCAAGCACCGAAACTCATCGGCGAAGACGCCGAAGGCGGTGCCAACTCCTTTGATATTGAATATTTCGGCCACACCGCTCATTTAGCCCAAAGCCCCCAACTATATAAGCAAATAATGGTGGGTGTTTTTGAACGCGTTTTTGCCGCGGGGAATGTCTATCGCGCAGAAAAACACAGCACCTCGCGTCACCTCAACGAATACACCTCGCTTGATATAGAAATGGGTTTCATTGAAAGCCATGAGGATGTTATGGCCATGGAAACAGGCTTTTTAAGCCACATCATGCTACGCCTTAAAGAGCAGTGCGCCGCCGAATTCGCTCTTTTAAAAGCGGAGATTCCAACCGTGCCGGAAAAGATCCCAGCACTCAAACTCCGCGAAGCACAAGAAATTATTAAAAAAGAATACGGCGTTGATTGCGCTAACGAGCCCGATTTAGAACCCCAACACGAACGCTGGCTCTGCGAATATGCTCAAAAAAAATATGGCTCCGATTTTATTTTCATCACCCACTTTCCGCTCTCTAAGCGCCCATTTTATACCATGGAAGACCCCGCCGATATGGGTTACGCTCGTGGCGGCGACCTCCTTTTCCGCGGTGTTGAAATCACCACTCTGGCTCAGCGCATCCACGATTACGATACTCTCGTTGCCTCAATGCAACGCAAAGGCCTCAACCCCGAAAAATTCGGTTTTTATCTACAAGCCTTCAAATATGGCATGCCGCCACACGGAGGACTAGGCCTTGGTTTGGAACGTCTCACCGCGAAATTACTTGGCCTAGAAAACGTCAAGGAAGCCACCCTTTTTCCGCGCGATATCAACCGCATTGATATTCGCTTGTCACAATAACGAGCAGTATGGACTGGAAAGTCAAAACTGAAAAATTTGAGGGGCCGCTGGAGCTCCTGCTTGAATTAGTAGAAAAACGCAAGCTTTTCATCAATGACCTTTCACTTTCGGCCGTAGCCGACGACTTCATTGGCCATCTCAATCAGCTGGAAAATTTTCCGGTGGCGGAAAGCGCCCAGTTTATTTTAGTGGCGAGCACGCTGCTTTTGATTAAGTCAAAATCACTCCTGCCGGCGTTAACCCTTTCGCCTGAAGAGGAGGAAAATATTCACGACTTGGAGCGGCGCCTGGAACTCTACAGACGCATTCGTGAGCTCACCGGCCATTTGCGCGAACGCTGGGGCAAACACATGATTTTTGAGAAAAATCCGCCGAGAACTATTGAGCCGGTTTTTTCACCCGATGCCGGCATGACCCCGGCCGCCCTTTTCGCCGCCATCCAGCACGTTTTGGCAGCCATGCCGAGCAAGGAAAAGTTGCCGACGACTATCGTCAGGAAAGTCATTTCGTTGGAAGAAATGATTGGCCAACTCTCGGAACGCATTAGCTCCGCGTTAAAAATGAGTTTTCGCGATTTTTCTAAAACGAATGCAAAAGGCGGCGACACTCGTGAGCAAAAAGTGGGTGTCATTGTGAGTTTTTTAGCCATGCTAGAGCTCGTGAAGCGTGGTGTGTTGGCCGTAAAGCAAGAAAGTGATTTCGGTGATATTGAAATGGAAACGCAGAATGTGAGCACACCACGCTATTAATGGCCATTTAAAAATAACTGCGTTAAAATACCCCAATGCCCCCATTATCGTTAGCCGCAAAAATTGAAGCGATTTTGTTTTGGAAAGGCGAACCGGTGAAGAAGAGTCGCCTGGCCGAATTAGCTGGTGCCGATATGGAAGCCACAGAAAAGGCTTTAGCTGAATTAGAAAAAAACCTGGAGGGCAGGGGATTGCAGCTTATTTTTACCGGCGAAGAAGTGTTGCTGGGCACCGCCGCCTTCACCGGGCCACTTATTGAGCACCTGGTTAAAGAAGAACTCATTAAAGACCTCGGTAAAGCCGGCTTAGAAACATTGGCAATCGTACTCTATCGCGGGCCGGTTAGCCGCCGCGATATTGAATATATCCGTGGCGTTAATTGCTCGTATATTTTACGCAACCTGCTCATCCGCGGCCTCGTGGAGCGCGTGGAGAAAAAAGAAAAACAGCAACGCGGAGCTTTTTATGAGCCCACAACGGCGCTTCTCGGCTACCTGGGCGTAAGCCGAGCTAGCGACCTGCCAGAATACGCAAAAATGCAGGAAGAAATCGCCGAGCGCCAGAAAGCGGCCGATGCGGAAAATAAACCAGAGCCACAAGCGCCGGAAGCTTAGCTCGCAATAACGAATGGGACCATTTCACTACCGTCGACATCGGCGAAAACAATTTTTTTGGATAGGCATCACTATCGGCGTGACGGCTATTGTGATAGTTGCCTTTCCGGTGACGCTTTCTATCATTGCCGATCTGCACCACAGTAAAAACACAGCGCCGCCAACACCACCGGCGCCCGACTGGAGTAATTTCTTCGCTTCAACAACCCTAGAAGCAAAAGCTATATATGTGGTTGATCTTTCTACGGGAACCGCTCTCTTTAGCAAGAATGCAGACATCCCTTTGCCACTGGCTTCGCTAACAAAACTCATGACCACAGCCACGGCGCTTAACGAAGCGCCAACCACCACCATAGTGGCAGTCACGCGTAACGCGGTAATTAATGGCGAGGGTAATTCCGGTCTCTATGTAGACGAACGCTGGCGGCTTGGCGACCTTCTCCGCTTCACCTTGGTGGTTTCTTCTAATAGCGGAGCCATAAGCGTGGCCCAAAACATAGGCGCTCTTACACGCCACCCCGTAGAAGCCGCGGACGAATCGCACCTCCAAACACCCACTCTCTCTACACCACCCGTCGCCCCGAATACCGCCGTGCTCGTGCTCGGCACATCAACAGCAGAAATTGCCAACGACGAAGCCGTGTTTGTGCAATCAATGAATACTTTCGCGGGTACACTCGGCCTAACCAGTGCCCGATTCTTCAACCCCAGCGGCCTTGATCTAGAAAGCATTTCTGCCGGCGCCTACGCTTCCGCGGAGGATGTGGAAAAATTATTAGTCTACTTAGCCGTCCATTATCCCAGCATTATAAGCGCCACACGATTTCCAACCATTAGCGTGTCCTCACTCAGCAATATTCAACACACCGGTAATAATACCGACGTTCTCTCCCTACAGGGCCTAGACCTTATTGCGAGTAAAACTGGCTATACCGACCTGGCGGGCGGCAACCTCGGTATCATCACCGACATTAATGGGCATCCTGTAGCTATCATCGTCCTGGGTTCCACTGAAACTAACCGCTTTACCGATGTTGCCACGCTTGCCGCTTCTGCGGCCCAAGTCATTAGCGCTGGCGAATAATTGTGGTATAGTTTTTACATATATGTATGAATACTGATATTCTCAAACTGTTTTTACCGGGGACAGTGGCTTTTGTTGTCGGCATCGCCCTAACACCGCTTATAAGCGGATACCTCTATCGTCACCGAATGTGGAAGAAAAAAGCCGGTAAAATTGATTTTGACGGCAACACTACGCCAATTTTCAACGAGCTCCATAAACAAAAAGAAGTGGGCACGCCGCGTATGGGCGGCATCGTTATTTGGGCTAGCACAGTGATCACTGTGGCGATTTTTTGGGTCTTGGGCCACATCTCTCCGGGCGGCATTTCTCACCATTTTGATTTCTTAAGTCGTAGTCAAACACTTATTCCACTTGCTGTTTTAATACTTGGTGCCTTTGTTGGCCTCTATGACGACTATCTAGAGGTGACCGGTTCCTTAGCTCGCAAAGCCGGCGGTCTTTCACTTCGTAAGCGCCTCATGGTTGTAGCCGTCATTGGCCTAGCTTGTGGCATGTGGTTTTTCGCCAAGCTCGGCGTCAGCGGTATTGGCTTACCCCTTGGCGGCACTCTACCTTTAGGTATTTTCTTTCCGATTTTCTTCATGCTCGTAATGATGGCCGTATACGCCGGTGGTATTATAGACGGCTTGGACGGTCTTTCCGGCGGCATTTTTGCCGCGTGCTTTACCGCATATGGCGGCATCGCTTTTTTTCAACACCAGTTTGACCTGGCGGCACTCTGCTCGGTGATTGTTGGAGGCATTTTAGCTTTCTTGTGGTTCAATATTCCGCCCGCCCGCTTTTATATGACCGAAACCGGCAGTATGGCCTTAACCCTCTGCTTGGCCACAGTGGCTTTTATGACAGATTCCCTGGGTGGCGGCTATGGCATTCTCGTCCTGCCCGTCATCGGTTTTCTATTCGTTATTACCGTAGCTTCAGTCATCATCCAGGTTCTTTCTAAAAAATTCCGTAATGGTAAGAAAGTTTTTCACGTCGCGCCACTCCATCATCACTTTGAAGCCAAAGGCTGGACCGCCGCCAAAGTGACCATGCGCTACTGGATTTTAGCTATCGTTTTAGGCATGCTCGGCATGATTCTGGCTATATTGTGGATGACATAAACGCCTCGGCGAGTGATAATAGGAAGGATGCGCCTTCACTCTCTTGATAAGTCGTTCTTGTTGGCTACAGTCCTCTTGGTTGTAGCCGGCTTTTTTATTTTCACCTCGGCCGCCATGGGCTTGGCCGCTCGACAAAGCATCAGCTATACCACAGTCATTGGCAAACAATTCGCCCTAGGCTTCGTGGCCGGCACATTTTTACTGCTCATCTTTTCCAGTATTTCCTATCGGCGTTGGCGCGGCTGGGCACTCTGGCTTTTTATTATCGCCCTCGCCGCCTGCGCCGCGGTATTCTTGCCAAAAATCGGTTTTTCCTACAACGGTGCTCGGCGCTGGATTGATTTTGGTCCATTCTCCTTTCAGCCTTCAGAATTACTTAAATTTGCCGCCGTTATTTACTTTGCCGCCTGGATAGCGAGCGTTAAAAAAGGCGTTGCTACAGTGCGTTCCGGCCTAGTGCCGCTGGCCGTCATGAGTATACTCATCGCCGCCCTACTCATTAAAGAACCCGATACTGGCACCTGCGCCGTTATTTTAACAGCCCTGCTAGCCATGTTCATCAGCGCGGGCGGGAAGTGGCGACACGTCGGCCTCATGGCCCTTATCGGCGCCCTAGCACTCGGCGGTTTGGCTTTAGCCCGGCCGTACCTCATGGAACGCTTTCTTACTTTTTTTGACCCATCGCACGACGCCCTGGGTAGTGGCTATCAAATCCAACAAGCCCTGATTGCCGTCGGTAGCGGCCAAACATTTGGCCGTGGCTTTGGCCAAGGTATTCAAAAATTTAATTTTCTACCTGAGCCAGTTGGCGACTCTATTTTTGCCGTGGCCGCTGAGGAATTCGGCTTCGTGGGGTCTATTGTGCTTATCGGTCTTATTATTTTTTTCGCCCTGCGCGGCTACCGTATCGCCACACGCACCAGCGACCCCTTCGCCTCGGCCTTGGTAGTAGGATTTGTCACCACAATAGTAGTTCAATCCTTCCTTAATATCTCCGCCATGCTTGCCGTTTTGCCGCTAGTCGGCGTGCCACTCATTTTCGTCAGCCAAGGAGGCACAGCCCTCCTTTTTGCACTCACGGAAGTCGGTATTATTTTAAATGTTTCCAAACAGCAAAAATAAAGGTAGTATAAAATTATTATGAAGATTTTATTAACAGGCGGTGGCACGGGCGGGCATTTTTATCCGGTTATCGCGGTAGCCCAAGCTATCCGGGCAATTGCGGCCGACACCAAGCTTGTTGATGTGCGTCTTTTTTACATGGCACCCCAGCCCTATGATCGCCAACAGCTTTTTGATAACAACATCACGTTCGTCCCCAATAGCGCCGGTAAAATGCGCCGCTATTTTTCCATCGCCAACTTTTTTGACCTGTTCCGCACGGGGTGGGGAATTGTCACGGCAATTTGGTCACTCTATTTTATTTTCCCTGATGTTGTTTTCGCCAAGGGCGGCTATGTTAGCTTTCCCGCGCTTTGGGCCGCGCGCTTTTTAGGCATCCCCGTCGTTATCCATGAATCCGACAGCGTGCCAGGCCGCCTTAATCGCTGGGCAGGAAAATTCGCCACCCGAGTGGCTGTTTCCTGGCCGGAAGCCGCCCAGTTTTTCCCCGCTGGCAAGGTAGCAGTTACCGGCAACCCTATCAGAAAAGAACTCTTTCAACCCGTACACCAAGGTGCCCGGGAGTTTTTGGAAATGATGCCAACCGTACCGATCATTCTCGTTCTAGGCGGCTCACAAGGAGCCCAGCTTATCAACGAGCATTTCATGAACGCCCTGCCGCGCCTTTTGGAAAAATACCAGGTCATCCACCAAACAGGCGACGCAAATTTTGAAAAAACCAAAGCGCTGGCCAGCGTTGTGCTCGGCAGTAGCAGTCACAAGGATCGTTACAAACCCTTTGCCAACCTTGACGTGCTTGCTCTGCGGATGGCCGCCGGCGCCTCCGACATCGTCATTACTCGCGCTGGTTCCACCCTTTTTGAAATTGCCGCCTGGGGCCTGCCGGCCATTATTATTCCCATCACCGATTCCAATGGCGACCATCAGCGCCAAAATGCCTACAATTACGCCCGCACTGGCGCCGCTGTGGTTATTGAAGAAAATAATATTTCCGCCAACATCATCGTTTCCGAAGTTGACCGCTTAATGAGCAATCCCGCTGAGCGCGAAACCATGAAAAAAGCCGCTCTCGCTTTTGCTCGCAACGATGCCGCCCTGCTCATCGCCAAAGAAATCATCGGTATCGCTTTAAAACATGAAAAATAATCCTGCTGTAATAACCCGCTTCCCGCCGAGCCCGACAGGCTATTTCCACATGGGCAGTGTGCGCGCCGCGCTTTTTAATTATCTTTTCGCCAAGCATAATGGCGGCCAGTTTCTACTCCGAATAGAAGATACCGATAAAGCCCGAAGCACCAAGGAACATGGGCAAAATATTATTGACAGCTTAAAATGGCTCCAACTGGAATGGGACGGTGACTACATCCGCCAATCCGACCGCACGGCGATTTACAAAGAGCACATTGAAAAACTTATTGCGAGCGGCGCCGCCTACATTTCCAAAGAAGAAATTAAAAAAGAAGGCGACCGCGCTGAAGTTGTCCGCCTTAAAAATCCGGGCCGAAAAGTTACTTTTCACGACGAAATCCGTGGCGATATTACCTTTGACACCACCGAGCTCGGCGACTTTATCATCGCCCGTAGCGTTACAGAGCCCATATATCACTTCACGGTAGTCGTGGACGATTATCTCACCGGCGTTACCCACGTAATTCGCGGCGAGGACCACATTTCCAACACCCCCCGGCAAATCCTCATCCAGGAGGCAATCGGCGCTCCTAGGCCCATTTATGCCCATTTACCCCTTATCCTGGCCGCCGACCGCTCCAAACTCTCCAAGCGCAAGCATGGCGAAAAAGTGTCTTTGAGCCACTATATTAACGAGGGCTTTCTGCGCGATGCTGTCATTAATTACATGGCCCTTTTGGGATGGAATCCCTCGTCCAGCACCACTTCCGGTGACACCGTCAAGCAAGACCAGGAAATTTTTTCTCTAAAAGAACTTATCGCGCTTTTTGATCTTACAAAAATTCAAAAAGCCGGTGCCATTTTCAATGAAGAAAAGCTCCGCTGGTTCAACCGCGAATACATGCAGAAATTGCCGCCGGAAGCCCTCTCGGCCGAAATCGCTAAAATCTTGGAAGAAAAATATCCTGCCAAATCCGTAAAAGAACTGTTGCCTAAAATTTTGTCGCTTATATTAGAACGCAGCAGTGTCACCAGCGACGTACGCCAAATGATTGCCGCCGGCGATGTTGACTACTATTTCAATGCGCCAATCCTTGATACCGCCAAAATCAACTGGAAAACCGTGCCGCCGGAAACGACCAAGGCGCACCTGGAAAAAATCATCGGCATTCTTGGCACGCTCGCAGAAAATGCCACTGCCGAAATCATCAAAGCCGCCATCTGGCCCTACGCCGAAGAAGTGGGCAAGGGAGAAGTCCTTTGGCCAACGCGCTACGCCCTTTCCGGCCGTGACAAGTCGCCCGACCCGTTCACCCTTGCCGCTATTCTTGGTAAAATAGAAACCGAAAAACGCCTCGGGGCCGCTATAAAAGCCCTTTCATAACCACGGGGCCGCGTGTTATTATATTTGCTATGAACATGCGCTCCGGCTTCATCACCGCTATTCTACTCATTGTTGCCGCCCTTATTATTCTCGGCTATTTTAAAATCAATATTCAAACAATCGTCAGCTCGCCGGACGTGCAGGCTAATCTCCAATATGCCTGGCAACTCCTCGTCACTGGTGTCCAAGAAGGCTGGAAATATCTCTATTCGCTCGCACAAGGCGCGGTACATTAAAAACCACCAGAAAAAACGCTGACACAAAAGCCCCGTGAGGGGCCGTTATGTTACCAATTGGGCCCGGGAGTCAACTCCTGCGGACATCCACCAGTCAAATCATTTTTGACGAATGTATTTTACTCCTTGGAATAAACCCGTCAAGCTTTTTATTACGCAGTGGACCCGAGGGGAATTGCACCCCTTGCGTAATTTGGTAAGGATTACACCGCACAACTAGTGACCGGGCCCACGTTACGGCAACAACAAGCGTAGCTACAATCTACGCCGATTGCCGACCAGGGTATTATGGGAGGGAGTCGTTAAAATAGTCCTGAAGGAAACTTAAATCTTTTTTAAAATTTTGTATTGGACTACATAAATCAGGAGTTGACAATTAATCACCGCGAGTGATTCCAAGAGGTTGACTAGAAAATACTTATGGAAAAATGTTTTTGAGAAAAAACCACCAGTAGGTGGCGAGCGTGCGAAACGTGCCGAGGTTTTTGAAGCGGCGGGCGGAACGGCGAACGACGAGGCCTGTATCATAGTAAATTCTGCCGACGGCCGTGAGTTTTTTGGCCAGGTCGGTGTCATCGCCATAGAATTCAATTTTGGTGTTGATACCGCCGATTTTTATGAGGGCTTCTTTGGTAACGACACAATTGCCAAAAACCATCGTGCCGCCACGATGCGAAAGCTGTAAAATTTGGTGAATAGTTTTATAGAACACTTTCTGAAAAAACAAAGAAGCGAAGCCGAAAAATTTTCCGTGATCATAGTAATAATAGGGCCCGGAAACAGCCACGAAGCCCTCATCAAGGTCGGCAACGGCCCGCGTGAGCCAACTAGGGGAGGGGAGGCACACGGCGTCTACGAAGGCAATAAGCTCACCCGTGGCGGCTTGGCGACCCATTTCGCGGGCAAATTGCACGCCTTTGCGGGGTTGCTGAAGAAGTTTTACCGGGCCGCCAAATTTTCTAACCACTTCCGAGGTACCATCGGTGCTGGCATTGTCAACGACGATAATTTCAAAATCGGGATAAGTGAGAGCGCTTACGGCAGCGAGGGTGCGAGTAATGTTTTCCGCCTCATTGTGAGCGGAAATAATGATGGAAACTTTTTTCGGGTTCATATTAGCGCACATCCGTCAACACGCGGGAATATGCTTTACCGCGCGTGACGAGCGAGGCGAAGTCGAGGAACCATCTCCAAAGGAGCTTGGGCCAGCCAGTTTTTTGGGAATGGCGGTTAGTGTGAAAAATAGTGAGCGACGTTATGGAACGGGTTTTAGCGACCTTGGCCATACGCATGAGAATATCAAAATCTTCGGCGGCCACTAAATCCTCATGAAAACCGCCGATTTTGTCAAACCAAACTTTAGAAAACATATAGAACTCAAAACCACCGCCAAGGTGTATAACATTATTACAAAACCACACGTAGGTATTCATATACCAATACACGAGCTTGTCGGCCCATCTGGCCATTGAGGGTTCGGTTCGTACTGTCACAACGACAGCGCCAAGCTGTGCGTCAGCTTCAAATTTTTTAATAAGTGTGGAGAAAAAAGCGTCCGGGTCGCGCACAGAGCAATCGGCGTCCATATAAGCGATATATTTTCCCGTAGCCAGCTTGGCCCCAGCATTGCGGCCGGCCGGAATAGTTTGGCGGTGGCCTTTTTCCTCCCACACAGCGATTTTATCGGTGTATTTTCGGGCAATTTCAACGGTTTTGTCGCTACTGCCGCCATCGGAAACAATAAGCTCATGCGGGATGGTAAGCTTGGCGAATTGGGTGAGCGAAGAAGCGATGACTTTTTCTTCGTCGCGAACGGGAACGATAATGGAAATAAGCGGTTGCATCTTAATTATTTATTGATTTCCGCCATGATACGCGAACGAACATATTTTGCAAAACCGAATAGAAGAACTACCAAAATAGCAATACCGGCAGAAATAGCAATACGGCCAAGCACATCATTCACATGGACATACAGATCAGTGAAAAAGAAACCAATACTAATAAGGATAGCGGTCCAAATAAATTCGCCGATAAGGTTTAGAAAAAAGTAGCGCCGAAACGGCACTTTAGTTAAGCCGGCAGTAAACAGAACCACCGGGGCGAAGCCAAAACCGGTGGTGAGTTTTGAAATAATAAGGATTTTATCATGATATCGTTGAAAAAAATGTTCACCGGTAGCCACTAATTTTTCGGTAATAGAAAAAAAGTGGCCAAAACGCTTGATAAACGGCCGCCCCCAGAAGTAGCCGAGGCAATACCATGCTATATCGCCGATTAAGTCACCCAACATAAGCACAAAGTATGCCGGGATTAAATCAAGCAAATTAAGACGAACGAAAACGCCAGAGAGCATCATTACCAACGGCCCCTCCACGATGGCAGCAAAAATGAGGAGCGGATATTTTAGAAAGGGCACCAGGCCAAAAATCTGATAAAGAAGTGACATGGTGGACGAAGTAATAGATTTGCTATAATACTACCATAGTATGGACGACGATTTAAAACTAGCGGGCTTCCAGGGGGATATTGCCACCGACGACGCAACGCTTACAAGTCATAGTAAAGACGCAAGCTTATTCATTGTGCGGCCTGCTTTAGTCGTCTTTCCTAAAAATGTTGATGACCTAAAACTATTGGTGAAATGGGCGGAGCAAGAAAAGAAGAAGGGAGTAGCCCTTTCGTTGACCGCACGTTCCGCCGGCACCGACATGGGCGGCGGCACGCTCACCAGTTCCATTTCCGTTGATTTTAGTCGCTATTTTAATAGAATCGGTGAAATTCGCGAGGTGGAAGGGGAGATCACCACCGAAGGCGCCCGCGAGGGCGTCCATGAAAAAGTCGCCACGGCCGGCTGGGCGTGCGTAGAGCCTGGCGTTTACTATCGTGATTTTGACCGGGCCACCCTTAAGCGCAATCTTATTTTGCCCTGCTACCCAGCTTCGCGTGAGCTCTGCACCGTTGGTGGCATGGCCTCCAACAATTCCGGCGGTGAAAAAACGCTTCTCTACGGTAAAACTGAAGATTACATTTTGGAATTGCAAATGGTTTTGCGCGACGGCAACGAATACACCTTCAAGCCGCTGACGCTCGCCGAATTGGAAGAAAAAAAGAAACTCCAGACCCTGGAAGGTGAGATATATCGTGAAATAAGCGACCTCGTGGAGAAAAATGCCGACGTCTTAGCGAAAGCCAAGCCGCCCGTAAGCAAAAATTCCGCCGGCTACTACTTGTGGAATGTTTTGGACAAAGAGCGGGGTATTTTTGATATAACAAAATTACTCGTCGGCTCGCAGGGCACGTTTGGCTTTGTGACGAAAATTAAATTCCGCCTGGTGCGGCCGCACACCCACTCGCGCCTTCTGGTACTTTTCCTGAAAGACATGAGTAAATTGGCCGACATTACCAACCACCTTTTGCAATTCAAGCCGGAAAGTTTGGAGTCATACGACGACCATACCTTTAAGCTTGCCGTAAAGCTCTTTCCGCTCATGATTCAGCGCATGAAGGGCAATTTATTTAACCTAGCTATACAATTTATTCCCGAGTTTTGGGCAGTTTTGACCGGCGGTATGCCCAAGCTCGTGGTAATGGCCGAGTTTACGGCCGACACCGACGCTGGCGCCTTGGCGGCCGCAGAAAAAGCGCAGGTAAGCGTCCACGAATTCGCCAAACAGGAGTTTTCTTCGCCAAGCCGCATCACTAAATCACCCCGCGAAGTCCAGAAATACTGGACTATCCGCCGCGAAAGCTTCAACATGCTCCGCCAGCACGTTAAAGGTATGCGCACGGCGCCTTTTATTGACGACTTCGTGGTCGCCCCCAAATACCTGGCCGAATTTTTACCCAAGCTCTACACGCTTCTTGACCAATACCGTATGACCTACACCATTGCCGGCCACGTTGGCGACGGCAACTTCCATATTATTCCCCTCATGAACCTCCACGACCCCAAGTCAAAAGAAATGATAGCCGAGCTGGCACCGAAGGTAAACGCCCTTATTTTCCAATACCACGGCTCCATGAGCGGCGAGCACAACGACGGCCTGGTGCGCTCCGGCTTCCTTAAGCAAATGTACGGCGACGAAGTCTACGCCCTTTTTGAAAAAACCAAGCACATTTTTGACCCTGACAATATTTTCAACCCGGGCAAGAAAGTCGGCGTGACGTGGCAGGATGCTTTAGCGAAAATAGACACGGGAATCGCCAGGTAATCCACAGCACCACCCCCCAAATAGAAATAATTGCGCTATACTGCAACTATGATGCGCGAACCAGTGGCGGTCGAAAAACCATGGGGAAACTTCCGGCAATTTGCCCTGAATGAGCCCTGTACGGTTAAGATAATTATCGTCAGAGCGGGCCAGGCAATAAGCCTACAACGCCACGACGGTCGCAGTGAATTCTGGCGCGTGCTTTCAGGCGACCCGCTTATCACTATTGAAGAGAACGAGACTCCTGCTAAACCAGGTGATGAATTCTATGTCCCTAAACAAACCGTACACCGTATCACCGGCCAGAAAATGGATGCTCAAATTTTAGAAGTTGCTTTTGGTTTTTTTGACGAAAACGACATAGACAGAATAGAAGACAATTATGGCCGAGCGTAAGCCCAAACAGACGAAAGTTACGTATTTCAAGGATTGCCAACCCCTCGGAGCCCTGTGTTGGAATGATACGCAAGGTCTTTTCGTGCGGCGCACTGGCAGTATTAAAACCACGCTGACTATTTTATGGGAAGAATCCAGCGGTCGCTTCGGCCTTATTGGCAAGGAGGTTTCCATCCGCTATGGCAACGGCGTCAAAGAAAATCCGCGAACTGTTTCCGCGTTCCGTTTTTTTAACGATGGCGACAGCTGGACGATGGTTTACATAAAAGAACTGCGTGGTAAACGCCAACTCGTCGTGGCCACCGCACACGATATTTATTCATGGCTCGTGCGCGGCACGATGGATTTAGATACCACCAGCCATCTACAACAACCAACCGACGCGGTGATTGTCACCACTGGTCCCAAACGCCATTTTCTGTATCGTTCTGGGCTTTTTGTGACCTGTGCCTCTTCAGGCGATCTTAAAAAATGGACAAGTGAACCCGACCTTTTGTTCACTTCTCGCCACGAGGCTTTTGATAGTGGCACTGTTTCGCTTCTCGGTAGTAAGCGGGTAGCTGAAGGGATTTTGCTTATATACGATGCGTCACACCAAGAAGGCCCGCTCACACGAGTAGCCGCCGGGGCGGTTCTTTTTGCCGCGGACGATCCTAAAAAGGTTCTGTGGCGCTCGCCGACACCGATATGGGAAGGACTCGTTTTCAACGAAAAGGGGATTGTCACACCCCTCGGCGCGGTCTTTTCTGAAAAAGAATTGATTCTGTATTGGGGTGCCGGCGATGGCAGTATGTTACGGACAAACGTGGCCATGCCAAAATCAGTTTTACTATTGGCAACGCCCGAAGAAAAGCGCTTTCTGCAACGTCACCACAAAAACCCCATCCTTACCACTGCGCCGCACCACGAATGGGAGGATGAAGCCGTCTTTAATCCGGCGGCGCTTTATGACAACGGCCGCGTCCACCTTTTGTACCGCGCCGTCGGCCACCATGGCCTTTCTGTCCTCGGCTATGCAAGTAGTGCCGATGGCCTACTCTTTGACGAGCGCTCAAATGAGCCCGTTTTCGCCGTACCACCAGCCGCTCCTAAACCAACGGAAGCTCTGGAGCGCCACTATGGCCCCACAATGTATCCTTCTGGCGGCAGTTGGGGCGGTGTTGAGGATCCGCGCCTCGTAGCTTTGGGCGACCGATTTTACCTCACCTTTACGGCTTTTGATGATTGGCATTCCATTCGCATCGGCGTCAGCAGTATCAGCCAACAGGACTTTCGCAATAAGCAGTGGCATTGGGCAGAACCACTCCTGATTTCACCAGCAGGTGAGCGCCACAAAAATTGGGTGCTTTTTCCGGAGAAAATTGGCGGGAAATTCGCTATCCTGCATAGTTTAGCCCCCAAGGTGCACGTGGAATACGTCGCTCATTTGGAAGATTTGGCCAGCGGCAAAAAAGTCATCCGCAGCGGAGATCCGCTGCGAGCGCCACTTGCGACAGGCCGGTGGGATGCGCGCACCCGCGGTGCTGGGCCGCCACCATTGCGCACGCCGGCCGGCTGGCTGGTGTTCTATCATGGGCACGAAAAAACCGAACCGGGCAAATACAAGCTCGGTGCTTTGCTTTTAGATTTAAAGAATCCGGAAAAAGTGTTGGCTCGGACGCGCCACCCCGTGCTTTCGCCGGACATGTGGTATGAAAACGATGGAAAGCCAGGCGTAGTATATGCCTGCGGTGCCATCCTGCGTGACGGCATTGTTTCCGTGTATTATGGAGGGGCAGACCATAACGTCTGCGTCGCCAGCATGCCGCTCAAAGAACTTTTAGAAAAAATTACGAAGTAGATAACTTTATTCAGAAATAATTTATGCTCGTCGTTCGCCGCCAACCAAATCCGCTTCTAGAACCCTCTGCTAGTGAACCCTGGCGGGCTTTTGCCGCATTTAATCCATCGCCGGCCAAGGTGGGGAAGGGGACTTCGCTTTTATTTCGAGCAGTAGCCGAGCCGCGACCAGTCGGCGGTGGCGGACAGTTTTTTCTTTCTACTATTGGCCAGGCTACGAGCAAAGACGGTTTAATATTTACTGACGCCACGCCTTTTATTACACCGACTGAATCGTGGGAACGCTACGGCTGTGAAGATCCGCGCGTCACGCTTGTGGATAGTGTCTACTACACATTTTACACCGCCCTTTCGCATTTTCCCTTTTCAGCCGATGGCATCAAGGTCGCCGTGGCTTTGAGTGAAGATTTGAAAACGGTGCAGGAAAAGCACCTGGTAACGCCATTCAACGCTAAAGCCATGACACTTTTCCCGGAACGCATTGGTGGCAAGCTCACCGCCGTGCTCACCGTGAACACCGACAACCCGCCGTCAAAAACAGCTATCATCCAATTTGACAAGCCAGAGCAAATGTGGTCGGAGGAATATTGGCAGGAATGGTACACACATATTGACGATTGGGCGCTGACCCTGAAACGCTCAGGGGATGAGCGAGTGGAAATTGGCTCAACACCTTTAAAAACACCTGCCGGCTGGCTGATTTTCTATTCACACATTCGCCATTACTACAGCAATGATCAAAAAGTTTTCGGCGTTGAGGCAGTTTTGCTGGACCTTAAGAACCCGCGCCAAATTATTGGCCGCACTCGCGGGCCTTTGCTTGTGCCGGAAGAAACATTTGAACGCTACGGCACCGTGCCCAACGTCGTTTTTCCTTCCGGCGCAATTATGGCAGGGGAGAATGTCCGCATCTATTATGGTGGCGCCGACACTGTATGCGCCGCGGCGGAGGTTAATCTGCACGATTTGCTGGCAACAATGACTGCCACCGAGCCGGCCTTGGTACGTTTTTCCAAAAACCCCATCCTTGCCCCCACGGCAAATCTCTGGGAAAAAAAGGCTGTGTTCAACCCAGCTGCCGTTGATATTGATGACACTGTCCATCTTCTATACCGCGCCATGTCGCCCGACAACACTTCAGTGGTGGGGCACGCCACGAGCGGCAATGGCGCCCAAATCACCAAACGCGACACCGTGCCCGCATATCAGCCACGCGAGCCATTTGAACTCAAGCGCATTCCTAATGGCAATTCCGGCTGTGAAGATCCGCGCCTTAGCCGTATCGGCGACCGTATATATATGTGCTATACCGCCTATAACGGCGTTCAGGCACCGGGCGTTGCTCTTACCAGCACCAGCGTTGCCGACTTCAAAAACGGCGCCACAACGGGGAAGTGGCAATGGCAAAAACCGGTCCTTGTTTCGCCACCCGGCGTTGACGATAAAGATGCCTGCGTTGTAGAAACCCCCGCACCATACAAACTCGGCAAACATCTCCTTTTTCACCGCATCAACAACGCTATCTGCATCAGCCCAATCAACCTCGAAAAACCCGAACCGGTCACCGACTACACCGTTATTTTAGAACCACGGCAGGGGATGTGGGACGGACAAAAGATAGGCCTCAATGCCCCGCCGATGCTTATAAACGGCCCAGATGGCAAGGTAGCCGGCTGGCTGGTTGTCTACCATGGCGTTGGCGGAGACTTTTGCTACCGCCTCGGTTTTGCCCTTTTAGACAAAGATACTCCCGCTAAGGTCCTGGGCCGCACCACCGACTGGGTTTTAGAACCAGAAATGAAATACGAAAAAGAAGGCCAGGTTAATAACGTCGTTTTTCCGTGCGGCATGGTGATCCGCGGCGATACTTTATACGTCTATTATGGCGGCGCCGACTCGGTTGTGGCCCTCGCCACAGGCTCAATTAAGAAGATTTTACAAACCTTAAAATAGCCTGTTGACAGTCAAAATCGGCTCGGTATACAATTATTGACGGCAGGTCTTTATAACTTCCGGGGGGTTATATGGTGTTTTTTACAGAGCATCAAGACCCACACCCGTTTCTGGCGCGGAGTGCGCCGGATGGATTAACTTCAGTCGGCCAGGAAGCACGGAGGCTCCCGTCTGACACTGACGAACCGGACCAGCTTGAAACCGAGCGCATGCTCGGCGAAGGCTGTCCAAATGACTCGCGAGAATTAATTGGTTTCAAAACCGGTTAAAAGCGATCCCTCTAGAGTTCGTCGGCAGGAATGAGCTTTCCACGTTGGAAGCTCCTTGAAGTAGGTGGCACGTTTCCCCCTGAACACCGCGCGGCCCAGACCTGCCCGCGGTGTTCTTTTTACCCTATATACCGGAATAAAACATATATTGTGCGACGTATATCCTATTCTGCGAAGCCCTTCCCTCTTAATCCTTTTTAATAACAATGCGATAGACGACAATGGTGGCCGCGATGAGCACGAGCACCAATAAAATGCCGCCAGCCAACCCAAAGATTCCAATAATATCCTGCCAGTCGGCGCCAATCAAATACCCTGCCCCCATGTAAAGGACGGCATTCAGCGTATTACCAAGAGTGTCCCAAAATAGAAATCTTCCAAAAGGCACCTCGGCCAAGCCCGCCATAAAGTTCACCAGAATTTCCAGGCCTGGCGTGAGGCGTGTAATAAACACCGTGAGGCCGGCATACCGACGCATAGCCTTATCAAGACGCTTAAGATAGCCTGCCCACCGTTCCGATTTTATCCATCGGGTCACCCGCTTTTGTAAAAGACGGGCAATGAGGTAGCCGGCGACATCTCCCGCCACGCAACCAGCGAGGGAAATAAAAAATGAGAGAGTCAAACTCATATACCCCTCCCCCGCGAAGGCACCTACTGCCGCCAGAGTGGTGTTGGCCGGGAACGGCACAATAAGCGCAGATAAAAATTGCACAACAAAAAGAACCGGATACTTATACAGCAGAATATACGAAAGGATTGGGCCGACGAGGGTGGTCATTATTGAGTGTGGGCGGCTACGGCTGATTGCACGGCTTGCACGACGGCAGGGCGGTTTTGATTACTATGGCGAGCCCAGCCATTCAAAGATATGTGGGGATATGCCGGGTCATTTATTGAAAGAGTAGTTTCCAGGTATTGCGGCGGTAAGGCAAAAAGGTAGTTAACGTAATCAAAGGTCATCCAGCCAGCGATATCGCCCACTTCAACTTTGGAAAGCGGGCCACTGCGCCGTTCGGTTGAAAGAGTCGAGCGAGTCATGTCGGCTTGTTCTAGCGTTTTCGCGCGGCGCACATCACGAACAGCAACCGAGAGAAGTAAAATTAAGACCACCACGAGTATTACTAAAATAACAGCAAGGACCGCTCGTACTTTTTTGTCGGTCGTTTGACTCATGAAAAAACTAACTTTACTGGGTCAGAGAATTTTGCAAAAGTGACGCGGTAATGGCGCCTGTAGAAGAAGCGACCGGAAAGATGAGGCCGGGCACAAAGAATTCACCGTCGACTGTAGAATAGTGAATGAGGCCAGAAACGGGCGTATTAAGCGCCGGCGTCGTTGTGGCCGCATCGGGACTTGTGGTGGCATTGAGCGCGGTAAGAATGTTGTTGAAATCAGCCTCCAGGCCATATGAGGAAGCGGTGTATTTTTGCAGAGAGATATTAGCAACTTCTGTTACCTTCCCCACTATTTGATCAATCGTTACTATAATACCGTAAAGACTGCCGTCGGCGGCGTATACATTTTTGTTATTAATGATGAGCGGCAGAAGAACCGTGGCGCTAGAAGTAGCCGTTGATGAAGTGGCACTTGGCGAGAGTAGAACGGCCTCCGCATAATTGGAAGTGTCAATGTTGTGGTCCTTCAAAAAAGATAAGGCAATATTAATGGTGTCGCTAGCGGTTGTTGTTACTGCGGGAATACTGCTCTCATCGGGCCAAACGGCGGGATTTTTAGCAATGGCTAAAGTCATTGTAGCCAGATCCATGTCAACGATGTAACCAAACGGCTTTGTTTCTTGGATTTGTACGTTGCCAATAGTGCTGTTGGTCGCGGTAATGGAAGAAGTGAGGCCTGTGAGTTCAAAACCTAATTTTTGAATATACGAAAGGAGTTCGGTGCGAGTAGTTGTGCTTGTGTCGGCCTCTAAAACACTTCCGGTTGCCTGAGTAAGGGCTGGGGCTGTGCCGGTAAAGACAAAACTCGGCGTGGATGTGGCATTCACAACGGAAGTGCTGGTAGCCGCCGTAGAAGAGGAAGAGGCGGCGGAAATACCAAATGACACGGGGAGAATGGCGGCACTAAGAGCGTGGCCGGGCTTATAGACGATTTCCTGCTGTTGACCAAGCGATACCGAGGCATTCTCAACCTGATAGCTAAGAGGCTTCTGGTTATAAAGCTGGGCGGTGTATGCAAGGGGCACGAGAAGCACCAAAGCAACCGCCATACCAAAAGCGCTGGATTGCACCAGGTGCGTGCCGGCCTGTATGAAATAGGAACGGATTAAAAAACTGACGGGCTTTGGCTTGCCGCTATGAGTGATGTCGGAACGCAAACGACGCACAAAGGCATCATCAATGGAAAAATCGGGCTTGGCTAGGCGCAAGCGACGCACCAAGGAGCGCAAATCTCCTTCATGGCGTTTGAAGCTCGGGTCTATGGCGTAGAGTTCTGCTAGGATTTCTTCAATGGAGTTCATATTTATTCGGTGATACCGATGGTGACGGCGGCTTTCTTAAGGTGTTTGAGAGCACGGAAGTAAGCCATTTTGCAGCTCGCCTCACTCTTCCCTACTATTTCGGCGATTTCCTGATAGGGCAACTCCTGCCAGACGCGCATAATGACGATATCGCGCTGAAGATGAGAAAGGTTGCTGAGCTCCTCGCGCAAACTGCTTATTTGCAGAGCGGCATGAGCGTCAACCTCAAGATTGGTTCCATCGGCAACATCCCAAATGTCATCTATGCCTTCCGTGCGACGTTCGCGACGAAAATGGTCAATAACGGAGTTTTGGGCGATTTTATAAAGCCAGGATTGGAACGAACGCTTCACGTCAACGGTTTTGATATGACTAAGCGCTTTGAAAAAAGTTTCGCTTGTTAAATCTTCAGCCGTTTCTTTATTGAAGGTTTTGTAGTAAATGAAGCTGTAGATAACGCGGACGTAGCGATCATAAAGAGCACCAAAAGGAGACGTATCTCCCTGTTGGCACCGCGCTAGTAATTCTTTTTCATTTTCCAATTGGCGCATAATTTCGCCAAACCACCCCTTAAAACACTACGGTTTTAAAGGCGATTTGTAACACTAAGTATACGATTTTCCGGGCGAATTTGGTATAGTAGGGGTGTTGATATGTGTGCTCTAATTTCTTCCGATTCTAGCCTTATTTCTGGGGCTCAAAATAAGGTCAAAAAATATGACGTGGTTGCCTTTGACCTGGACGGCACACTGACACCGAGCAAATCCCCTCTTCAACCAGAAATGGCGACAATCCTTGGGCGACTTCTACTACACCATAAAGTTGCGGTTATTTCTGGCGCAGCCTTCCCGCAATTTCAAACGCAATTCCTGATTCACTTGAATTGCCCACCCGAGTCTCTTAAAAACCTTATTATTTTACCGACCAATGGCAGCAATGTGTGTGTGTACGAAAATAGCACCTGGGACTGCAAACAGGATAAGCCTTTTTCTGTCGCAGAAAAGCAGCAAATCAAGGGCGCTCTTGAGCAGGCTTTTGCCGCTGCTGGTTTTGCTGTGCCAGAAAAAACCTACGGCCCCGCTATTGAGGATCGGGCCACACAGATCACCTTTTCGGCCCTTGGACAAGAAGCGCCACTTGAGATAAAAAAGAGTTGGGACCCTGACCACGCTAAACGCCAAAAAATTGTAGATGCACTGAAGCCGCTCCTACCGGAATTTTCCGCGCGTATCGGCGGCGCCACATCTATTGATATTACTCGGGTTGGTATTGATAAAGCGTACGGCCTTAAAAAAGTCCTTGCTTCCCTCAAAATTACTCCGGAAAAAATGCTCTATATTGGCGATGAGCTTTTCCCCGACGGTAACGACGCCCCAGCCACAACGATCGGCGCCGACTGGCTGCCCGTTACCGGTCCTGAAGAAACAGCAACCTTTCTTGCTACGTTTTTAAGCGCATAAAAGAAAATCGCCCCACCTATTAGGGCGGAGCGACTTTCTTTATTACTCAATTATTTTGCCCAACAACCGCTGGAAGAACTCCAAGGCTGAGCGCCCTGATGATCGTAAAGCCATTTGCCGAAAGCCGCATTACCCTGAAGAGTATAGATGTTATACCCAAGAGCTGAAGCTAAGGCACCGTTATAGGTTTCGTTAATCTGCATAACGCCGACGTCTTGGTGAACGGCTACGCCGCGCAAAACCTGACCATTCTTATCAAACTGGCGGAATTGTGATTCACAACCGGCAATACGAGCAAGAATGGGCGTATCGGCAAAATACTGCGTTACGAAGGCTTTAACGTTGATAGGATCACTCTCGGCTGAAGCATCGGAACCCGTAAGGGCAGAAGTGCTAGCCGCAATAGCAGTCGCATCAGTTAAGCCGGCCGGCGTAGCAGTGGTAGAAGCCGCAACTACAATAGGGGCAGTAGTATTTTGATACGCAACAGTAGCTTGGGAAGGAGCAAACGAAGTTGAGAGTAGAAGGGCGATAGTCGTCGTTAAAGATATAATGTTAGTTGTCTAAGGCAGTAAACCTGAAAATGTAATCTGAAATAAAAATCAGAGCCGTGCCCTGATAGCCTATATTATAACAAACCTATACGACCCTGTCAATAGAAGACAATGATTTTTGGCTTTTGGCAATAGAAAAAATAACCTTATTTATAGGCCTATTTTAGCAAAATATGCTACACAAAACTATTGACTTTTATGCAAATGTATTACATTGTCACCACCCTACCCCGCCAAACTTGCCAATTCTGGGTAAATATTGCCTATTTCTTTCTTAATTTTAGCTAAAACCTCAGGTAAAGTGCCTTTTATGGATGCCCCGGCTGCCGCTTTATGACCTCCTCCACCTAAAGCGACGGCTATTTTAGAGACATCGAAGCGTTCTGCATCCCGAGTTCGAAAGCTTATCTTCATTTCGCCCGGTTTTTCCTCTGTACAGGTCATGCCAACATTCCAACCAACCACTGATTTAAGCGTGTTTGCAAAGCCGCCACTCTCCCCTAGTTCTTCTGAGGTGATGTCGGCCTTTTTCATGTCTTCTTGGGAAATAGTGGTAACCGCTACCCCGTTGCCATACCAAAGCTGGATATTATTAAAACTCAACCGCATAAAACGCACCCAGTGCTCCGATTTGTTATTTTCTATCTGGAAGATGTATTTTGTGAATTCTGGGACTAGTCTCACCAAATCAGCTCCAATTTGAAAGGTTTTTTCTGTAGTCCCCGCATATTTAAAGCCGCCGGTATCAGTGTATATTCCAATAAACAAGCAGAGGGCAATGTCATGATCAATCACGATCCACCACTCGACAAAAAGTCCATGAAGAATTTGGCAGGTGGCCGGAGAAGAGGTATCAACGAGGTTTATGCCGGCAAACCTGGTGTTTGATACATGATGATCAATGATGATAGTTGGAATAGAAAGCGGAAAGGCGATAGTTGCCTTTCGGGAAATTTGCCCTGGAGCCGCAGAATCAAGAACAATAAAAAGGTCAAAATCGGCCAGATTTACCTGAAAAAAATCCTTGGGAACGATAGTGTCAAAACCTGGCAAAAAGGAAAGATAGCCGGGCATTGGAGCGTTGTCACCAGCAATAATTGTAGCCTCTTTACCCATGGAGCGAAGGGCTTGGGCCATGGCCAAAGCACTACCGACACTGTCGCCATCAGTATTGGCATGGCAATGCAAAAGAATACGCTTGGCTTTTTGAATGCTCTGCCAAATTTCTTGAGAGATTTTCTTATTTTCTGGGTTCATTGAGAATTTACTGAGATAAATCTTTACAGGATTTTGCCGGAGTATAGCCGGCCGCTTCGGCCGCCATTCTGCTGGGAAACCACATTTTATTGGCTTCGGGAATTGTCGTGGCGCCTGTGCACCACGGGTAATAATACGTTTTTCCGCGCTTTGAAGCAACGAAGAGCTTTGGTGCCGGCACGGCAATTGCGGGAGTCGTTGTTCCCCCACGGCAAATAACAGGCCCGCTTGCTATAGGCAACGGCGGCAAAGCTGGTGGATCTTCAATGGTCATTGGAAGCTCTAGTTTGGCTAATTGATGTAGAGCAAAGCCACCAATCGCCACAACGGTAGCCAAAAACGTCAAAACAGCAGTAATTATGGCTATCCCAAGCCACCCCTTGCATATTTCCGGCTTTTTTAGTATATTCATGACTCCTGAAGTATAGCCACAAAGTGGTAAAATCTTCCTGAAGAAAAAATAAAATAACTATATGGCACATAAAAAAGCTGGCGGAACATCAAAAAACCTAAAGGATTCAGGCCCACAATATCTTGGGGTCAAAATTACCGATGGCGAAACAGCCAAAGCGGGTAACGTTATCGTGCGCCAGCGCGGTACTGTCTACAGACCCGGCAAAAATGTCGGCGTCGCCAAGGACTATTCCCTCTTCGCCCTCGCTACCGGCAAAGTTCAATTCAAAAACAAGCGTTTTCTCAAATACAATAGAACTACAGTTACAAAGAAAGTAGTGAGTGTTGTATAACAAAAAAGACCTTTTAAAAGGTCTTTTTTGTTAAAACCTATCCAGGGCATTTGACACCTCATATTTTTCTATTTCATAACCAACGATTTCATAAAAGATTTAGGAGAAATTCAGAAGGATTTTAACAACCCCTGCCTATACTACCTTATTCCAAGATGGGGCAATTTTGCCGACCTTCTTGGTTAATGTGGGCCGGCATGCCGGTACAGAATTTAGCCTTCGTCAAGCTAGATTGAGGGGTTCGACTCCCCTCCGGTCCACTCCTATTTCTTGCTTTTTTATTTGAGTAGAATTATACTTACGCGCATCAAACGTGGTGTTTGATTGGTGGAATCCGGAGGGAGGTATCCCACTGGCCCAATTGACGACAAAAATCCCGCATTTTAGTGCGGGTTTTTTGTTTCCTTATAAATGGCACCCGACCCTTGTTTGTATTATTCGGCCTTATTTACCGTAACGGTAACTGTGGCTTTTTTATCGCCAACCGTGATTTCAACTTTATGATCGCCGATTTCTTTGATGGGTTTTTCGAGATTAACGGCATGAGCGGGCACCGTGAGCTTGGTTTGTTCGGTGATAGCGGCGGCAACTTCTTCTTTATGGAAACCCTTGAAAAGGTGACCTTTATCATTAACCTTACCTGTTAGGGTGATGGTTTTGCCATTCAAATCCTTGAGGTTCTTAGCAAGGAGGTCGGCCTGGATTTTGCGCTCCGCGTCGGCGGCAGCCTTCTGGATAGAAACCTTCTTGAGAGAAGCTGGGGTAGCTACTTCGGCGTTCTTTTGGGGAATAAGGAAATTCAGGGCAAAACCGTCGGCAACATCTTTGACTTCAAAGCGCTGGCCTACATTCGGGAGGTCTTTTAAGAGGATAACTTTCATGGAGAGCAGATAATAGCGTACCTTGCGATTTTTGTCTACTGGGATACCTCAGAAAGAACGCTTTCAGCTTTCTCTAGCTGAGGATCGTTAGCGGCAGTGCTTGTGGCGGTCAAATCAACCACGTAGTCGGGCGTAATGCCGATATCGGATATGGAACCGCCATTAGGTGTGAGCCAGCGAGCCACGGTGATTTTAAGGGCTGTGTCGCTGGTGAGCGGCAGGAGTTCCTGCACTGAACCCTTGCCGAAGGTTTGCGTACCCACAAGCTTAGCCACGCCGTTTTGCTGAAGAGCGGCGGAAAGGATTTCCGAAGCAGAAGCGGAGCCACTATCCACAAGCACTACCATTTTGAAAGTAGAATCTTTTTTAGCATCAAATACATCGTAACCTTTGCTGTAGTAGGTCATGTCGTTGCCATGACCGCCGGAATCTTCTGTCACAATAATGTCTTTGCCGGGCAAGAAGAAGCTGGCCATATCTACGGCCGCGTCTAAGTAACCACCCGGGTTGCCGCGCAGGTCAAGAATAAGCTTACTATCGCCCGATTTTGCGAAGGAAATAAGGGCACTCCGGAACAGCGTTGCAGAATCGGCCGTGAACGTGTAGAGCTGGATATCATAGATGCCGCCCGGCAAGCTTTGTGTGTTAATTTCGGGAATATTGATGACCTGGCGGGTAATACTGATATTGCGCGGTGCTTTGTCGTTGGCGCCAAGCACGTTAAGCGTTACTTTAGTGCCAACAGGCCCGCGAATCATGTTTACAGCCTCATCAACGCTCATGTTGGCCGTAGAGCTGGCATTAATTTTAAGGACGTAATCGCCCGCTACTAAGCCGGCCGCTTCGGCCGGCGAACCCTTAAGAGGCGCAACGATTACAATAGAACCGCTCTTTTCCCCTATTTCCGCGCCTATGCCACCGAAATTACCGGTGATTTCAGTTTGAAAACTAGCCTCATCTACCGGCGGGAAAAAAGTAGTATAGGGGTCGCCATAACTTGCGGCCAGACCTTTTATGGCGCCCCACACTTTGTCCTGTTCAGTAATTGCTGGGTGCTGGGGCGTAGGCACGTAGGTGCTTTGGAGAATTTGCCAGGCCTGCCAGAACGGACCAAAATCAACGGAAGAGGCCTGGCCCGTGGACGCATTTTTTATATTTGAAGGCGGAGTGGCAGACATAAACGACGCGGTGTTATTAGTACCGACATAGATACCAATAACGAAAGCTACGCCGACGACAAGCACGCCAATAACAAGCGTGGAAATCTTTTTGAAAAAGTGTACAAAATTTGTGAACCAGTTTCGCCAATCAAAATGCATGAGTGCAAGTATCTCAAAAATGCCGCACGCGGTCAATGAACAATCTCTGGAAATCTGCTATAGTTTCTCCATGATTGAATTGACAAACTCATTAACCAAGAAAAAAGAGCTATTTACGCCCATTAAGGTCGGCCATGTCGGCCTTTATTCCTGTGGGCCAACGGTCTATGATTACGCACATATCGGTAACTTGCGCTCATTTGTGCTTTCCGACATCGTTCGGCGCGTTTTTGAATATAATAGTTTCGCCGTGCGCCAAGTGGTGAATATCACCGACGTTGGCATTGGCGGCGACAACGACGAAGGTGAGGATAAGATCATCCGAGGATTGAAGCGCGAAGGCAAGCCCATTACGTTGGAGGCCATGAGTGGACTAACCGATTTTTACACTAAAAAATTCCAGGCCGACATCGCGGCGCTCAATATTCTGCCTCCGCACGAATTGCCCCGTGCTTCCCAACACATTTCCGAAGACATAAAGCTTATTGAAAAGCTGGAGAAGAAAGGTTTTACCTACAAAACTTCCGATGGCCTTTATTTTGACACAAGCAAGGACTCACACTACGGCAAGCTGGGCGGCACCGGCGGCGACGAATCGCGTATCGGTCTCAAAAGCGAGAAGAAAAACCAAAAAGATTTTGCTCTGTGGAAATTCAATCACTCTATTGGCTACGAAAGTCCTTGGGGTAAGGGTTTCCCTGGCTGGCATATAGAGTGCTCGGCCATGAGTGAACGCTACCTCGGCCCGCATTTTGACATTCACACCGGCGGCATGGATTTAGCGCCGATCCACCATAATAACGAAATCGCCCAGTCGGAATGCGCGCATGGCGGGCCCTTCGTAAATTACTGGCTCCATAATGCTTTTGTGAATGTGGGAGAGAGTAAAATGGCGAAATCAGAAGGCACGGGCATTACGCTCGCCAGCATCACTGAACGCGGCATTAACCCTCTCGCCTATCGCTACTGGCTCCTTGGCGGCCATTACCGCACCCCGATGAATTTTAGCTGGGAAGCGCTCGAAGCGGCTGGGCAGGCCTATAAGCGGCTTCAGGGATACACGCAAGAATGGCATGGCGAGACAACTGAAAATACTGGAAGATACGAAAAAGCATTTTTGAATGCTGTTAATGACGACTTGAACACCCCGCAAGCCTTGGCTATTGTGTGGGAGATGGTTGGCGATCAGAAACTTTCTGCCGGCACCAAAAAAGCAACTATTTTGAAATTTGATACGGTTCTTGGCCTCCAACTTGGCCAGAAGCACCACATTACTATTCCAGAAGAAGTCAAAAAACTCACGACTGAACGCGAACAGGCCCGCGCCGAAAAACGCTGGAATGATGCCGATGATATTCGCAAAAAAATTCAGAAACTAGGGTTTGAGGTGAAAGATATTGCCAGCGGCTCCATTATTGAAAGTTTAAGATAAACAAAAACCCCGCCTAGTTATTACACCTAGCGGAGTCTTTGGCTTAGTCTTAGAGATATAATCCCTAACTAACTCTTGACATGTTAAGGGAGTATAACAGATCCCCACATACAAGCAACTATACGCAATAAAAAATTTGTGTTGTTGACTATTTTTGTGGTAGGGGCGGCGGGAGTTGCACCCCGCAAGACTAATACGTCAAGAATTAGTTGAGACTACTCTCACGCCCCTATTGCCGAGCAATTCCGCAGAATTGCCGGTATTAGTATTTTAGTCAGGGGTTGTTAAAATAGTCCTGAAAGAGACTTAAATCTTTTATGAAATCGCGTACTGCTCATTAGAAAATTGAGTGCGTCAAGAGAACTGCGTAAAATCTATACACGCAAAATTGATCGCTTGTACCCGAGTGATAACAGACAATTTAATATATAACTCTTTTCCTACGAAGCAACGAGGCTGAAAACAGGACTCAGGCCACATGCCGTGCCGGCGATAGGATTGGCAGAAGGATTGGTGATATTTCCCTCATCACAAATTTTGATTTGATAACTACCAGGAGGGATCGTTAGATTATTTCCCCCAATAGTGAGGGTGCTGCCACCACTAGCAGTAATCCCTAGCTGATCGGCAAAATAAACAGAAGAACTAGTTTTATTGCTCGGCACCAGAAAGGCAAAGAGACCCTTAACTGGCGCGTAATGCGTAGCCCAGATAATTGATATTGGCTGTACTGATGTCCAATTCCCTGATTTTGCAACCTTGAACTGGCTGCCGGCCACAGGAGCAAAAACGCTAATAAGACTGGAATTTGCGGAAGGAGTGACCTTTGCAGGAGCAAGGACGTTTGTTTGGGTAGTTTTCGGAGCTGGGGTTTGAGGAACAGCCGGAGTTTGATTTGTGTTTGTGAAAACTGTGGCAGTAGGAGTATTCGCCGATTGACTAGTCCCCTGCTGCGAATACGCGTAGATAACAAAACCAATAAGTACAAGAATAATAATTATTATTAATATTGTTTTAACGGAACCTTTTGATGAGCTTTTCATATACTGAAAGTATAGCAAATTGGGAGTGGAGAATAGCAAAAACTACATGTCCCACGCCTAAGGATGGGGACATGTAGTTTTTGTTTAATTTACTCAACCAAGATGGAACGCACCGCTTCAGCAAGTTTTTTGTGTCCGACAGGAAGCATGTGTACACCGTCCTCTCCCACCGACAACTGGTCTTGAATATCAACAAACAAACTACTAGTATCTTCCGCCACTTTCTTAAAAATCTTTTTAAGTTCTATGGATTTTTCATGTGCGCCTCTATATTTTCCACCTTTTGAAGCATATTCTGTTGTTTCGCTTACAGCGGGAGGGGTGACAATAAGTATTTGAGGTTTTATATCTCTAAATTGTGATGGCTGTTTAATAATCATTCTTATTAACATTTCCAAGTTCTCGCCAACACCCTCAGCAGATAGGTTAAATTCCGATTTAAGTTCATTTGTACCAAGAAATACAACTATATAATCCAGCGGGTCATGGGAGTCTAAACAAGGGATTATATATTCTATAGAACTTCTTCCTTCTTTTCCCGGACGTGGATCTCCTTTTGTGATTCCACGAGAATTAAGACCTTCTTCAATAACTTCGTAAGAGGTACCCAATAACCCTTGTAATATGCCCGTCCAACGCAGGTCTGCTGAATAGCGATTGTGCTTACTCCCCGGCATATACCCCCAAGTATTGGAGTCTCCAAAACACAGTATTCTTTTTGCCTCTGGGTTTATGTTCATTTTTTTAATCATAACACACCGTATTTTCATACTAAAAATCCTTGTGCTAACGTGAAAACCATTCTCCAGTGCACAATCCACAGCATATGCACACATTGTAAGGGTTTTGACTATTTGCGGTCGTTAAATAAATGTTAAAATGAATATGAAAAAAAGATAAAGAATATGTCAACAGAATCTAAACTCATTCAACAAAAATCTCCGTACGTGCGGGTGCCGCCGCAAAGCGTGGAAGCTGAAATGGCCCTCTTGGGTTCTGTCATGCTCCGTCCTGATGTCATCCATGAAGTGGTGGACCAAATTAAATCTGATTCTTTTTATGCCGAGCGCCACCGCATTATCTACCAAACGATGCTGGATCTTTTAAATGTTTCCACACCAATCGACCTCCTCTCCCTTTCCAACCGCTTGCGCGAAAAAGGCGAGCTTGACCGCGTTGGTGGCGCCAGCTATTTGAGCGAGCTCGTCAACTCAGTGCCATCGGCTGCCAACATTAAGCACTATGCGGAAATCGTGGAAAAGAAGTTTGTGATGCGTAACCTCATTGAGTGTGGCGAGGATATTAACCGTCTGGGCTACGATGAAGGCAACGAGCTGGAAGTATTGCTGGATTCCGCGGAAAAACGTGTTTTTGAGGTCACCAACGCCCCTACTGCTCACCGCTTCGTCATGCTCGGCGACGAACTCGCTGGTGCTTGGGAGCGTTTTGACAAGCTCCACCAATCACGTGACGAACTTCGCGGCGTCCCTACCGGCTTTAAGGATTTGGACAGCAAGCTGGCCGGTCTACAGAAATCGGATCTTATAATTTTGGCCGCTCGCCCATCTGTTGGTAAAACGTCGCTCGCCTTGGACATTATTCGCCATGCCGCTATCACCCACAATATCCCTGTTGGAGTATTTTCTTTGGAAATGAGCGCTCAACAGCTCGTTGACCGCATGCTCGCCGCCGAGTCGCGTGTTGATTCCTGGAAATTGCGCACGGGTCACGGTTTTGTTGAGCACGACTTCACCGCTCTCCAGGAAGGCATGAGTCGCCTCTCTAAAGCGCCTATATTTATTGACGACGCGCCTGCTAACACTATTTTGAAGATGCGCTCTACTGCGCGGCGCCTAAAATCAGAAAAGGGTCTTGGCTTGGTGGTGGTGGACTATCTCCAGCTCATGCAACCAACCAATTCTCGGGCCAATGACAATTTAGTACAACAAATCACCGAAATTTCCCGCTCACTCAAACAATTAGCCCGCGAACTAGATGTGCCCGTTTTGGCCCTTTCCCAGCTTTCCCGCGCCGTTGAACAACGCGGTGGCCGCCCCCGCCTCTCCGACTTGCGCGATTCCGGATCCATTGAACAAGACGCCGATGTGGTTATGTTCATTCACCGTGAAGATAAACAAAATAAAGATTCGGGCCGGCCAAATATCGCCGAAATTCTGATTGAAAAACACCGCAACGGCCCCACCGGCAAGGCAGAGCTCTACTTTGACGAGAAAAAGACGAGTTTCGTTACCCTGGATAATAATTTTGCCGCTCCAGCTGGAGGTGATGATTTTTAAGGTGGTTTTTAGTGTATTTGAAAGCAAAAGAGCTTTTCGAAGGGGCTTGCATCGTTTATCTCCCCGAGAAAAGCTCTTTTGCGTTATAATAAATTTTAATGACTACCATAGAACGATTAACAGAACTGTTTGGAAAATTTCCAGGCATTGGACCGAGGCAGGCAAGACGATTCACTTATTACCTTCTTACCCGCTCGCAACACCACAATGAGGAATTAACGAAGCTTGTCAGCACCCTGAAGGGCACCGTGGCGGAATGTACGGCATGCCACCGTTTTTTTGAAAAACCAGCCGGCAATCACCAAAAACTCTGCGATATTGACCGCGACGAGCATCGTGATAAAAGCCAACTCATGATAGTGAGTCGCGATATTGACCTTGAAAGTATCGAAAAGAGCGGCGCCTATAAGGGTCTTTATTTTGTGCTCGGCGGTAGTGTACCCATTCTCACGGAAAAGCCAGAGGAACGGATTCGCCAAACAGAACTGCTCGCTACGGTTAAAAACCGTCAAGCGGACTTGCGGGAAATTATCTTGGCTATGAATGTCACCCCCGAGGGCGAACACACCGGCGACTACATAGAACGACTTTTAGCACCCGTCATGGGCACCGCAAAAATCTCCCATTTAGGCAAAGGCGTCTCCACTGGCACCGAATTAGAATATTCTGATAGCGACACCCTTAAATTCGCACTAAAAAACCGCTCGTAGTAAGCGGTTTTTCTTATATTTACTTGGCAGAAATAGAATCAATTTTTACCTCAAAGAAAGGCTGGCGATGACCATTGCGCTTCATATAGCGGCTCTTTTGTTTGAATTTAACCACGAGGATTTTTGCGGCGCGGCCGATTTTAGTAAGGGTGGCCTTAACAGAAGCACCAGCAAGGTTTGGAGAGCCAACCTTAGCCGTATTTTCGTCAGCAACTAACAGGACTTTATCAAAAGCCAGAGAGTCCCCCACCTTGGCCTCATCGTTAAGCTTTTCAATTTTAATAGAATCACCAACGGCAACTTTGTATTGCTTGCCGCCTGTTTCAATAACCGCAAATTGGCCTGTTTTCGTCATAGTTTCGCTATTTTAACAGATATTAATAAAAAGGCAATAGTGCACATTGCCAATAAAAAATAGCTGAACCGCGGTTGTGAGTCGCAGTTCAGCCATTTTGATCCTTACGTGTTTTCTGCTGTAGGCCGTCCGACTCAGTCGCGACGTGAGTCCAGGGCCCTAAACAAGCGCTTTAAGCACGATAGAATCAAGCATTTCGATTGAAACGTATGAAATTTCCTCGTTTTTTTGCCAGCTCCTTTCAGGCCGGCGTGTCGCACATCCTTGCGCGACATTAACAAGAGAAATGACAAAACCCTGGCTCCCAATGGAACCAAAAAAGAATTTTGTGTCTGAAATGATAGTACTCCTACTGATAAAATCGTGCAAGAGGATATCCACAATCTGCCTTTTTATTACATTTCGTCGGTATCGGGCTTGTCTAAAGTCAGCGTTTCAATTTCAAGCGATGTACCGGTGATGCGCAAAATATCTTTATCAATTTTCTTGAATTCTTTACCGGTGGCGTTGTAGTGATTGATAGTGGTAGCTAAAGCATTGCCGAGCTTGCCATGGTATTCCTCATAGGTTTTAAGATGCCTGCTAAGCTCACCCACATTCTTAATGACCCCTTTCACCGACTCCTCTATTTGTAATGCGCGTAGGCCCTGCAGGACGGTTTGGAGGTAGGCCAGGAAGGAGGTCGGCGACACAATAATGACGTGGTACTTACTGGCGGCCCGCTGGATGAGGTTTTCCGGCTCATCTTTGAGGGCGCCAATAGTGCTCACCAAAAGCTCGTAATAAATGGCCTCGTGGGGAATAAACATGAAGGCAAAGTCCATAGTCCCCTCTTTGGGCAAAATGTATTTACTGGTTTCCAGAATACGATTTTTGAGGTCGTTGACGAAGATTTTTTCCAGGCGGTCGCGCTCGGCTGGGTCGCGGGTTTCGCTCAGGCGATTGTAATTTTCCAGGGAAAATTTTGAATCGATAGGGATGATTTTGTCTTTAACGAAAACGGCGGCGTCAACAATAGTGCCATCGGAAAAAGCATATTGCATTTGGTAGCTTTCTGGCGGTAGAGTATTTTTGAGAAGAGTTTCCAAATAATACTCACCGAGAATACCACGTTGCTTTGGATTTTTAAGAATATCCTGCAGACTTTGGAGCTGGTCGGCAAAACCCACTACCTGCTTACCGGTTTCCTTAACTTCGGTGAGTTCGCGGGTAATGTCTTGGATAAGTTTTTGTGATGTTAAAAGCTGGTCGGATACCGACTTTTGAATCATTTTGGACGACTCCCCCATTTTGGTGTCTACCGTTTTGTGGAGCTCCCCGACTTTGAAATCAACCCGCCGACCCAAATCATTAATTTGCTCTATGAGCAACTGAAATGTGCTGGCTTGCTCATTATTTTCGGACTTTTCTAACCCCGCACCACTTTTCCGGACAGCATAAACTACCGCTCCCGCGGCCACAATAATGACGAGTATTAAAATAAAGAATGTGCCATCCATAAGTATGCCACTATTATACTAGAAAATTAGTGATATAGTATGGAAATATTAAGTAATTACAAACATTCTCATGTCTCTGCATACAAAAATCAAAGAGGAAGCGAAGCGGGCATTTTTAGACCAAGACACTGTGCGCACCACGGTTTGCCGCTCTATTTTGGCCGCATTAACCTATGAACTCATGGCTAAAAAGGCCAAGGAGGGAGAAGATGCCAAAGACGACGTCGTTCTTGCCATAGTGAAAAAGCTGGCTAATCAGCATAAGGATTCTATTGAGCAGTTTACCAAAGGCGGCCGAAAGGATTTAGTGAAAGTGGAACAGGCAGAATTGAAGATTTTGCAAGAGTTTTTACCAGCTTCCCTACCCCGAAAAGAGATTGAAAAAGTGGCAAAAAAAGTTAAACAACAACTCGGTGTCACTGACAAGGCTGGAATGGGCAAATTAATCGGGGCTATAAACAAGGAATTAAAAGGCCAAGCCGATGGCGCTGAAATAAAAAGTGTGGTGGAATCGTTGTTTTAATTTTTAATTTAATAAAAGTTCAGAAAGATTTTAGCGACTGCTTTTATAATTGCAGTAATGGAGACCGAGGATTCTGAAGAGGCCGCGGCGCCCGCAAAAATTATTGAAATTATTTTGCATGAGGCCGACCGGGCAGGTGCTTCCGATATTCATGTGGATCCAGGTAGTAATGAAGTGTTGGTTCGGTTTCGGGCTGACGGCCTGCTCGCGGTGGAGCGTCGGGTACCAAAGGCACTCCATGCTGGGCTTATAAGCCGTATAAAGATCCTAGCGCGATTGCGGACGGATTTGCACAACATGCCCCAAGACGGGCGGCTGACACGCGAATTTGGTGGCGGGGATATTCGCGCCTCTATCATGCCCACGCACTATGGCGAAGCGGCAGTTCTGCGCATTCTTAAAGATAAGCCTGATTTCGCGCGGCTGGAAACGTTAGGAGTGAACGTGATTGATGTGGCCCGCCTAGAGGCCGCTATGGCACGCAAACAAGGTATGGTCCTGATCACTGGACCAACGGGTTCGGGAAAAACCACGACGCTCTATAGCTTATTGCGGTTAGTATCACCAGAACGCTTGGTGGTTACTATTGAAGACCCTGTGGAATATGTTCTGCCAAGCGCTCGGCAGGTGCAGGTTGACGCGGCTCACGGTTTAACTTTTGCCGCCGGCTTGCGCTCCATTCTGCGACAAGATCCGGACGTCATTATGGTCGGTGAAATCCGCGACGCGGAAACAGCCCATATTGCCATTCACGCCTCGCTCACCGGCCACCTCGTGCTTTCCACCCTGCATACCAACGACGCTTTATCTGTGGTTGTCCGTTTTTTAGACATGGGTGTAGCACCCTATCTAATCGCGGCTACTCTGGAGACTATTGTGGCACAACGACTGGTGCGCAAGCGGTGCGAACGCTGTCGAGAACGTGGATCAAAAGGGTGTGCGACTTGCCGTTATACTGGCTTTCGCGGCCGGCTAGCAGTCTACGAAATCGCTACCATGAGCACTGCCTTGCGGGAGGCGGTGATTCGTGGTGCCTCCTTAGCCCAATTGCAAACGATTGCCGCCCAAGAAAACATGCGCACTCTGGCTATGGATGGTATGGAAAAATCCCGTCGCGGCCTTATTGACGACGGAGAAGTAATTAGTGCGCTGTAATCAATACATAATGTTAACTACTAAGAAAATAAATATCAACTTGCGCGAACAAATAATTCTGTTCAAACAGTTGGGCTTTTTCCTAAAATCAGGAGCATCATTGGATGAATGCTTGCGCCTTGCCAATGCTTCGTTACCGCCCAAAAATCGCATGCGCCGGTTTTTGGAAGCCATTACGGCCGATATGGCTACCGGCTTGCCACTTGCCTACTCTCTTGAACAACATACCAATTCTCTACCCTCGGGCATTGTGGCAGTTATTAGCGCAGGCGAAGAATCGGGGAACTTACGGACAGCGCTTGAACGGGCGGGTAATGAACTCGTCAAAAAAGATGCAAGCCGTAAAAAACTTATCGGAGCCCTCACCTACCCTTGCTGTATCGCCCTTCTGTCTATAGCACTTACCGGCGGCATGACTTTCGGCATTTTTCCGAAAATCAGGCCACTTCTGACAAGTATGCACACCGCGTTGCCCTTGCCGACACGTGTTGTAATCTTCGTATCCGACACTGTTGTCCACCATTGGCTTATAGTCTCCAGTAGCAGCATTGGATTTATCGGCATCAGTATATTCTGCAGTAAACTTACCCTGACACGAGAAGTTATTGCCAATCGCGGAGGACAAATGCTTCTGTGGTTACCACTAGTTGGAAATACTCTAAAATCACACGTTCTGAGCGTCTTTACGGGCACCACAGCAACGCTTATCTTGGCTGGCCTTTCTTTGCCGATAAGTCTGCGGCGTGCCCGCCCTGGCAATATCACCTATGCCCGATCACTGGAAAAAGTCAGAGGCGATATAGAAGGCGGTGGTAAGTTTTCTGCCGCGCTTGCTCGTAACCCACGCCTTTTTCCGCAAACCATGATCCAGCTCATTTCCGCAGCCGAAGCGAGCGCTTCCCTGGCTGAAACCCTCTCATTTCTTTCCGAGTATTTTCAGAATGAATATGAGGATGCGGTTAAAAAATGGATGAGTCTTTTGGAGCCGGCGCTTATGATTGGCATGGGCATCTCTGTCGGTTTTATTTCCTTAGCTATGATATTGCCCATTTATGCCATCTCGCAATCGGTCAGCGCTATTCATTAACAATCGCCAAAATGCTTTTACGCTTATTGAAATCATGGCGGTCATAGGTATATTTGCCCTGCTTGCTGCTGCAGGCTTCGGTATTTCTTTCAGCCAATATAATCAGTGGATGGCGCTCACTTTGCGAGAAAACAAACTGGACACACTCATAGAAAACCGCCACGCCAGCCAAAGCACTACCACAGTTACAATTACTCCTTCATTCGGCACGTTCGCCGAGCCAATTATTGTGTATACAGATGGAGAACTGGCCTACTAAAAACGGCTTCGGCACCGCACAAGGGTCGGTAGTGATTGAAGTGATTATCGCGACCGTTATTTTCAGCATGATTATTGCCGCCGCATTGCCCACGCTTCAAAATTATTTTCAATCCCTGGAACGACTAGCGCTTTACAGCAATATGCTTTTCCGAGATCAAGCATTGTTGGAAAAAACTATCGCCTACAACTCTGCAGAGCAAGAAACCGTTTCGGGCATTTTTGCCTCATCTTCAATTACGGCGATTGAACCATGCTTGAATGAAGCGATAGCAATGGCACGCGGAGCAATAGGCACGGGCATGAGCCGAACATTGATCATGACCGCTTCATATTCGCCACCCTTAGCGTTGGCGGCGGCTGGTAATGACTGCGGCGGCTATATGCTACCTCAAGGCCTCGCTCCACCTTTTGCTTTTTCTGCGCCTCATGTGTTTGAGTCCGGCATTACCAGTTTTGATTTTTTCTCCGGAAATACCTATCTCGCCGCGTCTTCAACTGACGGCTACAATTTTGTGGTGAGCAGCACTATTGCGCAAACAATAATTTCCCGCCTCATCACGCCGCCAGTCAATATGCTTGACGCCGCAGGTAGCTATGTGTACCTAGTTGTCGTTGGCACCACCAGCCAGTTACAAATCGTTGATATTCAAAATCCCAGCCAACCTAAAATTGTCGCTACACGTTCATTACCCGGCGTTACGGGCTCCGCGCCCTCCGGCTTAAGTGTGCGCTACTATGCCGGCCGCGCCTATGTAGGCACCCATCGCACGGCCGGCAACGAATTTCATATTTTTGACGTCACCACGCCCGGAAACCCGCGTTGGCTTGGCTCACTTGAGCTTAATCACAACATTAACGACATTGTTGTCGCCGGCAACTATGCTTACCTGGCAACATCGGGCAATACCAGCGACATTATAGTTATAAACGTCGCCGACCCCGCGCACCCCGGCAAAATCGCCGACTTAAGCTTTACCGGAACGGAAGACACTGAGCGGCTCTTTTTGCTTGGCACCACACTCTATGCCGGACGCCTTAAGGGCGCCTCTGCCAGCCACCCGGAATTAGTCGCCATCAACGTGGCAAGTTCGTCGGCACCATCTATCATCGCAACAAGCTCTCTAGCCGCGAATATAACCGGCTTGCGAGCCATCGCCGGCCACGTTCTCGTGGCAACAAGCGTGGGTATTTTTTCGCTTACTACCAACGCTATCGGCCCTGGCCCGTTCTTCGGAACACCACTAAAAGTATGGTCGCAAGCGACACTCGGCCTTGATAGCGAAAACAACATGCTCTATACCATCGCCGCCACATCATCGGCCATTGTTTCCTTTAGCCACCAATAATTCCAACCGCTCATGCACCGAGGATTCACCTTTATTGAGATGCTTATCTACTATGGTCTTTTTTCCCTGCTTTTTGTGGGTGTGACGGAAACGTGGATTTCACTCGCCAAGCAAAATGCCACATTCATGCGTTTAGCAAAAAATCAGGAGGCGCTCCTTTTTGCCGTCCAAAATGTCGACGCAGAAATCAGCGGTGCCACAAATTACCCTGCCGCCGTGAACACTATCAACACGCAAGCGTGGCATACTATTGCCGCGCCGATTGTGGTGAGCGAAAGCACTTCATCCACACTTTTACTCGGAGCTGTTAGTGTACTGCAAACAATTAACCATCTATCCATATCGCTTGCGCCACCATGGCAACTTGATTACTATTATGCGCAATAATCAGCGAAAATCGCATAGCAGCCACGATGGCTTCGTCGCCCTCATTGGCGTCATCTTTTTTAGTGCCATTCTTTGCCTCGCTCTTTTTATACAAGTGGAACGCCTGCGGGCATTGGAAATGCAATTTGAAAATGCCACTAGCCAGGCACGCACTACCACAGCCGCTATTTCCTGCGCCGCAATTAACACAATCACAAAACCAACCGCATTCACCTATTCCAACGGCCAGCCAATCTCTATAGACTTTTCCGCACTATTGAGTTCATCAACCAGCCTCACAGCTATTGCCACCTCCTGCATCGCCAACTAATTTGCATTTTATAGATTCACCCCAATAACGTCACGCACCTTCCGCATTTTGGCATCGGCAACCTCGCGAGCTTTTTCGCCTCCGGCCAAAAGGATTTCCTTAACTGAAGCAATATTCTTTTCAAGCTTGGCGCGCTTCTCACGCAAGGGCGCTACGAACGCTAAAATCCGCACGATAAGCAACTCTTTCGCCTCTTTGTAGCCCAAGCCACCCTTCACATAGCGCTCGCGCAATTCGGCTAATTCGCTCGGCGTAGCAAAAAGCTTATATAAAGCAAAAATATTATCCTTCTCTGGATCCTTCGGCTCGGCTGGTGATTTAGAATCGGTCACAATACTCATCACCGCTTTTTTAATTTCTTCGTCACTGGCAAAAAGCGGAATAGTATTGCCATAGCTCTTGGACATTTTGCGGCCATCGGTGCCTGGCACCACACCAACGTCTTTCAAAATTAACCCTTTTGGCTCTTTGAAAATCGGCTCGCCCTTTTCACCCTTACCGCCAAACGTAAGATTGAATTTACGAGCCAAATCGCGACTAATTTCCAAATGCTGAGCCTGATCAGCACCTACGGGCACAACATCGGCATCGTAGAGTAAAATATCAGCAGCCATAAGCACCGGATAGTCAAAAAGCCCCATATTCACCTCCTTATCCTTAGCCTCCGCGTCCTTAAAAGCATGAGCTCGTTCCAAATACGGAATGGTTGTTAAACAATTAAAAATCCAAGCAAGCTCGGTGTGTGCCGAGACATCCGACTGTTTAAAAATAGTCACCTTGGCCGGATCCAAGCCAATAGCTAAATAGTCCAAAGCCACGCCAAGAATGTCGCCCGCTAATTCCTCCTTATTATGTACACTAATAAGCGCGTGGTAGTCGGCAATCATCACAAAAGTAGCATGTTCATTCTGCATATCCACAAACTGCTTCATGGCTCCAAAGTAATTTCCAATATGCGGCCGGCCCGTAGGCTTCACACCGGAAAGGAGAATTTTTTGTGAGCCGTTTTTCATACCTGAATAATAACGTGTCTTTATCCCTTTTACAATTTATTTCTTTCTTTTCCACACACCCTCCTGGCGGGCGAGCAATTTTTCGGCGATTTCGCGATGCTCCATCAATTCTTCAGTAACGCGCTCCATGCGCAGGCTTTGGGAACCTTTCACGAAAATAGCATCTCCCTGCTGGAGCTGGTCGGCGAGGTAGCGGCCGGCTTCGCGGCTCGTATCAAATTGCAAAACAGTATTGTCGTCCATACCAGCATCTAAAGCGGCGTCGGCAGCTCCACGCATGCGTACACCGACGCCAACAAAAAACGTCGGAAATTTCTTACTGGACTTTTTACTGATTTTAGCCACCCGTTCCCCGACTTTTCGATGTTCAACTACGGAATAGTCACCGAGTTCCATCATATCGCCCAAAACAGCGATTTTTCGGCCGGGCACTTTCAAGCTTTCAAGCACTTCAAGCCCTGCCGCCACCGCCACCGGCGAAGCGTTGTAACTATCATCTAAAATAACGGTTTCGTGCATACCAGTCACCAGACGCATCCGGCCCGGCGTTGGCTCGTATTTTGCTAAAGCTTCGGCCACCAACAGGTGATTAGTTTCGCCCAAAGCCGTGGCTACAGCGAAAGCGGCGGCTAATGGGTAGATATGCTGACGGCCTAACACACCAGCAATCATAACCGGTATGCTCGTACCGCCATATTCAAGCCGAAAACGTAGGCCGGCCGGCATCGCCACGTCGGAACGCTCGGAAGGCGCGTAGGCGATTTCATCATAACCAACGCGCACCGCCGCAGTAGCCCCGAAACCATAGGTAATTTTTTTGCAGGCCACTCCATTAGCCAAAGCCGTGACGCGCTCATCGTCGGCATTGAGTATGAGCGTGCCAGTAGGCTTAAGGGCCGCCACCAGCTGACCTTTTTCACTGACAAGTGCCTCCACCGATGGAAAGAACTCAACATGCACCGGCACATCAGCGAGTTTGGTGAGCACGACGATGTCGGGCTTAACCCATTCGGTAACGCGGGCAATGTCGCCCGGCCTGTCGGCCCCAATTTCCAGCACCAACAACTTTGGATAGTGGAGAGTGAAAAATGCCTGCATACAACCCTCAACGAAATTAGCCAGCCAACGAAAAGGGTTATACCAACCGTTAGGCAAGCCCAGCACGGTGAGAGCCACGCCAATGTCGCTATTGAAGCTTTTATCGCTCTTACGCACTGCTTGTGCCCCGCCCGGCAAAATAGCCACCAGGGTGCTGAAAATTGCATCCTTCGTGGAAGTCTTCCCCACCGAACCAGTGATGGCAATAATTCTAGGCTTATATTTTTTAAGGACTAATTTCGCTTCCCAAACGATTATTTTCTCAACTATAAATTTAAATGTTTCTTTCATAGTGTTATACGGTGAAAGAACTTTTCTCGGGGAGATAAACGATGCAAGCCCCTGCGAAAAGTTCTTTCACCTTCTAGCGATCTGGAGGCACTTCGTAATAATTTATCAGATATTTGACCAAATTAACAAATGATGGCGTTAAGCTCTGCGAAGCAAAGTCAACATTCTGCGGCTTATAAGTATACAAGAAAATCAGGAAACGTGCCTGCGACTGAGCTGAGGGGAAATAACCGAAGAAAGAGTTCAAATATTGATTGGGCAGATAGCCGCCGCCAGGCGCCGGAATTTGAGCCGTGCCGGTTTTAGAAGCAACGGAATAGTTATTAAATTTAACCGCGCCAACCTTGTCGGCAACTAAGGCCTGCTGATACACCGTGGTAAGCATGCCGGAAATAGCCAGCGCTGTGCTGGTGGAAATAGCCCGCGGACCTGGACCATACGAAAGCGTGCGACTCGTACCATCGGTATAATTAATCTGATTGACCACGTGCGGCGTAATAAGCGTGCCACCATTAGCCAAAGCACAAAGCGCGCGGACCGTAGAAATCGGCGACATGGCAATACCCTGGCCATACGCGGCGGTGGCATGATCAATGTCACGCGAGCTTTGTAGAGTACTCAGTAAGTTGTGTGCCTCATTAGGTAAATCAATACCCGTGCTGGAACCAAGGCCAAAACGGTACATATAATTTGAGAATAGGCTATTGCCGAGCTTGAGGGCAACTGTGGCCGCACCCGTGTTGAGCGAGTCATTCAAAACCGTTTGCATAGTGGTTTGTGGCCCCCGACCACGTAAATCATAATTCCAAATAGTGTGCCCGTCCAAAGTGAGCGAGCCGGTGTCGTTATAGGTCGTGGTCGGTGTCACTACCCCCGCATCCAAGCCGGCTGCCATAGTCAGCGACTTTATAACCGAACCCATTTCATACACGTTTTGCACCAACGGGTTTGTGAAAACACCAATATCGCTGACATTACCGTAATTATTCGGGTCAAAATCGGGGGTGGCGCCCATGGCAATAATATTGCCAGTCTGTGGATCAATAACAATACCACCAGTGACTGTTGAGCTGTATTTTGCTTGCACAGCCTGCAATTGTTGCTCTAAATATTGCTGAACGTTCGGATCAATAGTGGTAACAATGTCCCCCTCTTGCTGACCTCCAGTGACTTCTTTTATATTAGAAAAAATTTGAGCAAAAATATTTACGTATACATCATCGCCATCGCGTTCTAGCGTGCTATTGTAATATTTTTCCAAACCATAGCGACCGTCAGTGGTAGTGCTATCGTAACCAACAAAACCAACGACCTGCGAAGCTAGAGTATCTTCTGGGTAGACTCGCCAACGATCTTGATAAATACCAATAGCGGAAAGTTTGAGGGCGGTAATGGCGTCAGCTTGCGATTTCGGAACATGTTGAGCAATTTCTTCATATGTATCGGTGCTTTTGGCAGCATCGGCCAAAAATGTCGGTTTATCCAGCGGCAAAATACCATTAAGTTTTTGGTAGATCAGCGCTGGCGTACCACTGGCGCTTATTTGATTAGGATTAATCGCAACCGTATAACCCGTGGCTAGTGAAGCGGCAGGAATGAGCGTGCTTGTTTTATCCTGAAAGTAAATAGTACCGCGGTTGTAGAGGCCACTACTCGGCCGAGTATATTGCTCGTCGGCACGCGCAGAAAAATCCCCACCCTGAACTATCTGAATAAAATAAAGGCGGCCAACGAGCACCAGAGCAAAAGCTATGAGCAAAATGGAAATGAGACGAATGCGGCTACGAGTGCTCATAATATACGCGAGCGCGGCCGCTTATGGGTATTTATACGAAAGAGCGACACCTGCACGGGAACTTGGCGCCGCAGAAATGAATTGGGGGGTGGCCACATCCTGGTAGCCGCTTTGATAGGCACTCGCCAAACTCACCGCGCTTTTAAGACTGCTGTATTCTGTTTGCAGATTATTCACCTCCACAGCCATAGCGCTATTGGATTGTTGAAGACGGTTAAAAGCGACAACATTGCGGATAGTAGCATTAATAAAATAGACGTATATACCAAACAACACGAGCAACAACGCCGCGCACACAAAAAAGAGCCGCTTAGCGGTCAGTAGGCGAAGCCAAAGTTTCCAGGCGGGGGTTGATTGGTTGTAAGTTGATACGTACTGCATTTTGTTCTAAGTATGAAAATTATTTTTTGAGAATGATGCGTAATTTTGCGGAACGACTGCGGGGGTTACTGATGGCTTCAGCTCGGCTGGCAGTTTGAGGCTTTTTCGTAAGTACATCCGCCCTGCCTTCTTTCTTTTCCTGTTGGAAGAACCGTTTAACAATGCGATCTTCCAACGAGTGGAAGCTGATGATGGCAATGCGGCCACCCGGAGCGAGCACTTGCCAACCGGCTTCCAGAGCTTCCTGCAAAGCGCCAAGCTCGTCGTTAACGGCGATGCGCAGAGCCTGAAATGTTTTGGTGGCTGGGTGGATTTTGCGGTGATGGTAGCTTTTCGGCGTCGCCGCCAAAATTACCTCCACCAAATCACCGACGGTTTTGAATGGCTTTCCTCGGCGCGCCTCAACAATTGCCTGCGCAATTTTGAAGGCATACCGCTCTTCGCCGTACCCAGTCAAAATAGTAGTGAGTGTTTCTGCGCTCCAGGTGTTCAAGATGGTTTCAGCAGTCAACAAGGCAGGCTCTTTGGCCGGGTCGGCGAATGTCATCAGCAAGGGCTCATCAGTTTTTTGGAAACTGAATCCCCTGCCCGATTGCGCGAGATCATCGGAACTCAAGCCGAGATCCAAGAGCAGTTTGTTGATTTTCGGCACACCGAGCTCATCAAGCACCGTCACTAACCGGCGAAAATTGCTTTCAATAAAAAAGATTTTCGCTTGGTCAAACGAAGCGAGACGTTCTCGGGCACGAGCCAAAGCTCCCGCGTCGGCATCAAGACAAATCAGTTTGATCTGCCCGCCACCGCGCTTTAAAAGCTCTTCACTGTGGCCAGCGCCACCCACGGTGCCATCAACCACAATGTCGCCCGGCTGAACACTCAAGCCATCAATAACTTCTTGTAAAAGAACTGGCGTATGAACCGTGCTTTCCATGTTAGAAAGCGCCTATTTCGCCCAATTTTTGAGCCAGAGCGTCGGCCCGGCTGGTGATGCTCTTCTTATAGCTCGCCCAGCGCGCCTCGCTCCACACTTCAAGCCGGTTACCGACGCCGGCAAAAACGACCTTTGCACCCGCCTTGTCGCCCAGTTGGGCAAAATCGCGTAAGTGTTCGGGTATAAGCAAGCGGCCAGCGCCATCAACCTCAGCGTCGGTGGCACCAGAGAGCATTAAGCGGTTGAAACCACGGCTGTCCGCAACACCCGTGCTGAGGCCGGAAAGCTTCGTAGCAATCGTTTGCCACTCGCCCGCCGGATACAGCGCCAAGCACTGGTCCAAGCCGTAAGTCATCACCACTTTTTTGCCCAAGTCACGGCGAAACTTCGCGGGCAAAGCCACGCGGTTTTTATCATCAATAGTGTGTGTAAATTCGCCGATCAGCATATGATTCTTTCGTGTATTTTTTCGGGAGAGGCAAATGGAGCCGACTAAAATCGCCACTCCACTTTCTCCCACTCTTAACCATTTTATACCACATTCTACTACATGCCAACACAGTTATCCACATTTTCACCGTTTTCTGAAAGTTTATTGACAAAAATATTAAAAATGTTATTTTACAAGCAGAAATTTTGAAGAGTCGCGTGACTTTTCTATAAAAACAGCCAACATGAAAGGAGCGCACATGAAAGCGCCCGTGGAAGAAATTCAAAGCATGTTCTTTGAGGCAATGTTGCACGGCTGGGCGGCAGGCGCCTCACCCGAAGTACTGCCCGACGGTTCTGAGCAGTATGTTTACCCTCCCCCCGAAGAAAAAAGCGATTGGCAGGTTACTGATCGCTACTGGGTCAATGCAGGCGAGAAGTACAGCTGGGGCTACACCCTCATCACCTACCGGGGTCAGCCAGTGTGGCACATGTCTTACTGGGGTTGGTATGAGAAAGAAGCAATTCCCTTCCTTCAGGAATGTTTGTTGGAAAACTACCGCGCAGGAGTTTTTCACGGCGGACGCGGTGCCAACTGTGAACAAGTCGACAGCGGCCTGGCATACTACAACTACGACTGCAAGGGAGATTTTTCGGAGTTCAAAGGCCGAGAAAAGATAGCTATGGAATCTGCAAAAATTACCGAGCTGGGTACGCATTCGTACCAAGGCGGTCTGCTCTTCAAGCCGGACTAATCACAAATGTACAAACACGAAAGGAAAACCGATGGTTCGCCACCGGTTTTTTATTCTTTATTTTTTTCAGTTTTTTCTTTCTTCGGCCTTACCAGCGGAAATGTTTGTGCGTCGCGCACAGGCACGCCGGCGAGGATGGCAAAAAGGCGTTCACCGAACCCATTGCCGAAAGCGGGTGGCATAGCATGTTCAAGCATCTCAACGAATTCTATATCGGGCATCATCGCTTCCTCGTCGCCGCGGTCAATGAGCTTCTGCTGTTCCTGGAAACGAGCGCGCTGGTCAACAGGGTCGTTGAGCTCGCTGAAACCGTTGGTGACTTCGGCACCAGCAAGGATGAGTTGGACGCGCTGGGTGAGTTCCAGATTTTTTAGATTAGCTTTGGCGAGCGGCGAAACAATTTTCGGATGATTGACCAGCCAGGTGGGGCCAGCGATTTGCTTGCGGCAATATTTCCAGAGTGTGTCTATAAGGCGCTCTTTATTGGTGCCGTCGTATTTTACTTTTAATTCGTCCAGCTTGGCGCGCATTTCTTCTTCAGTAGCTTTGAGAATATTGACACCGGCCATTTTTTCTATCGCCTCAACGTAATCAAGTTTGGGCCAAGGCTTGCCGCCATTAGCGAAATCAAATTCAAAACCGCGAGAAGAAAATTTAGTGGTGCCAAAAACCTGCTCGGCCATTTCGCGCAAGAGTTTCTCCGTGAAGACCATTCCTTCTTCGTAGTCCATGTAGGCGGCGTAAAACTCAATATTGGTGAATTCTTGGAGATGTTCGGGGCTGGAGCCTTCATTGCGATAAATGCGGCCGATTTCAAATACACGTGGAAAACCGGCGGCCAAAAGGCGTTTTTGCCAAAGCTCGCCAACAGAAATACGCAGAAAGACGTCGATGTCGTAATCGTTATGGTGGGTTTTAAATGGCCGGGCTTCGGCGCCGCCCGTGGTGAGCTCAAGGGTTGGCGTTTCTACTTCCAAGAAACCGGCCTTTATAAGGTAGGCGCGAATGAATTGCCAGAATTTTGCCTTCTTCTCCAAAAGCTCGCGAGTAGCAGGATTGAATAGAATATCTAAATAGCGCTTGCGGAGCTTTTCTTCTTCGTCCTGCAAGCCGTGCCACTTTTCCGGCAACGGCAAGAGCGACTTTGAGAGCATTTTCCAGCGCTTCACGGTTATGGTTTTTTCGCCGCGGGCGGTAGTAAAAAGCGTGCCGGTGATTTCCAGAAAGTCACCAATGTCTACCGCCTGCTCGAAAAGTTCCCACTGGTCGGCAGAAATTTCATCTTTTTTGATGAGGGCCTGAAATTTTCCGGTGCCGTCATTAAGGACAATAAACGTGAGAGCGCCCTGCGGGCGAAGAGCCATAATGCGGCCAGCTATGGAAAGAGCGCGTTCGGGCGCAATTCGGGGAAATTCCTCCACCAAAGCGGCCAGTGAAAAGTCCCGGGCAACTACTGCCGGGTAGGGATCCATTCCCTTCTGGCGCAATAACGCCAACTTTTTAAGACGAACCTCGCGTAATTCTTCAAGTGTTGCCATGTGTAATAATTAACGGCAGAAAAGGTTTTTCTCAAGCCGGACGAGAGGGAAAGCTTTCGGAAAACCCTTTCTGCCTTTTATTCTAGCAAATCCCCTAGGAAATTTTTACGATGGAGTACACAGCATCGCCACCTGGGGTTTTTACAGTGACAGAATCACCTTTCTTCTTACCGAGCATAGCAGAGCCAATTGGTGAAGATGAGGAAATTTTGCCCGCAGCCGTGTTGGCCTCTTCACTACCGACGATAGTATAGGAAACGCTGTCTTTTTTGCCTTCCCGATGTAACTCTACCGTTGAACCAACAGAAACAATGCCACGGCGAACATTTGTGTCGCCGCCAATAATAGCCGCTCCTTTAAGCAGGCTTTCTAATTTACCAATACGATCTTCAAGCATCGCTTGCTCTTCACGGGCCTGGTGATATTCGGCATTTTCAGAAAGATCACCGAGCTGTTTTGAATATTCAAGCTCTTCAGCCACTTCTTTGCGCTTGGTATTGCGAAGATGTTCTAATTCTTTAACAAGCTCGTCGCGTTTTTCCTGGGTCAAGTATTCTTTGGTATCAGGCATAATCGTGAAAAAAATAAGGGAGTAAAAGTACGCGCAAGTTTACCAATTCTGGGCGATAAGTCAAGAACACGTGGGGACAAATACTCGGCAAAAGGACTTTTTCTCAGGCCGGACGAGAGGGAAAGCCTTCGTCAAAGCCCTTTTGCCTACTAGTTATTCACCATGTACTCGGGAGTATTTGTGGCCATCCAATCGAAAAGCTCGCGAGCGGCAGTGAATGAGCCGAGAACATTGCCGATAGGACGACGCTCCAGCATCATCACAAAGGCATACTTGGGATTATCGTATGGCCAAAAACCGCCAACCCAGGAATTTTCCAATTCATTATTGGCGCCAAGCTGAGCAGTACCGGTTTTGGTGGCAAATTGCATATAACCAACATTCAGAGCGTCGCCAGTGCCGATTGTAGCCGAAAGGCGCATGCCTTTGTGGATCACGTCAAATTCACTTTGCGGTAAATTAATGTGCGTGGCTGTAGAAAGCGCGTTCGTATCCCCCAGTATAATGGTCGGGGTGAGAAGTGTGCCATCGTTGGCCACAGCAGTAATGGCACGCAAAACTTGCAAAGGCGTGACTTGCCAGCCAAATTGACCGATAGCACTATGATATGTATCGCCGATGGTCCAGGTTTCACCCTTAAACGTAGCCTTTTTCCAATCGGGTGAAGGCACGACACCGGCCGGTCCGGAAAAAAAAGTACTTGGCACGAGCTGACCATACCCAAAAAGCGCCGCATATTTATCAATATTGGCGATACCCATACCTTTTTGACCCTGATAGCCACCACCAACTTCATAAA
>Ga0265336_10000044_pt1 | contig 131932 bp, 111 predicted proteins | sample 42119metaG_FD_193583 | JGI IMG/M metagenome (GOLD analysis project Ga0265336, IMG submission 193583) | Rhizosphere microbial communities from Carex aquatilis grown in University of Washington, Seatle, WA, United States - 4-21-19 metaG | ecosystem: Host-associated > Plants > Roots >... | reverse complement strand
ATCGTGCCGGTGGTCGGCGTGGCCGTGGCGGTGTTGACGGACCAGTTGCCCGACGCGTCGGTGGTGGTCGTGTACGAGAACGGGCTGCCGGAAGCGGGCGTCACCGTCACGGTGATCGTGCTGGACGGTTCGCCCGTGCCGACCAGGATCGGCGTCGTGTTGCTCGTGAGGTCGTCGGTGGCGGAGGTGCCGGTATCGTCGGCCGCATCGTGCTTCAGGCCGACGGTCGGGGCGACGATCGTATGGTCCTCGACGAACGAGCCGGTGCCCGGCGCCGACGTGTTGCCGGCGGCATCCACCGCGACGACCTGCAGGCCCACCGTGCCGTCCGGCAGGCCGGCCGCGGGCATCGTGCCGGTGGTGGGGGTGGCGGTGGCCGTGTCGACGGACCACTGGCCCGAGGCATCGGTGGTGGTCGTGTAGGTGATCGGGCCGCCGGAAGCCGGGGTCACCGTCACGGTGACGGTGCTCGACGCCTCGCCCGTGCCGACCAGGGTCGGCTGCGTGTTGTTGGTGAGGTTGTCGGTCGCGGAGCTGCCGGTGTCGTCGGCCGCGTCGTGCAGCAGGCCGATGGTGGGCGCTGCGATGGTGTGGTCTTCGGTGAACGAACCGGAGGCGGTCGTCGACGTGTTGCCGGCGCCGTCGATGGCGACGACCGTCAGGCCGACCGTGCCGTCGGGCAGGCCGGCGGCGGGCAGCGCGCCCGCAGTCGGCGTGGCGGTGGCCGTGTCGATGGACCAGTGGCCCGAGGCGTCGGCCGTGGTCGTGTACGTGATCGGGCCGCCGGCGGCCGGGGTCACGGTGATGGTGACCGTGCTCGATGCTTCGGCCGTGCCGACCAGGATCGGATGCGTGTTGCTGGTGAGGTCGTCCGTCGCGGACGCGCCCGTGTCGTCGGCCGCGTCGTGCAGCAGGCCGACGGTGGGCGCGGCGATGGTGCGATCCTCGACGAACGAGCCGGTGCCTGTCGTCGACGTGTTGCCGGCGGCGTCGACGGCCACGACCTGCAGGCCGACCGTGCCGTCGGGCAGGCCGGCGGCGGGCAGCGTGCCGGTGCTCGGCGTGGCGGTGGCGGTGTCGACGGACCAGTGGCCCGAGGCGTCGGCGGTGGTCGTGTAGGTGACCGGGCCCCCGCTGGCCGGCGTCACGGTGATCGTGACCGTGCTCGCGGCTTCGGCCGTGCCGACCAGGATCGGCGTCGCGTTGCGCGTGAGGTCGTCGGCGGCCGAGGCGCCGGTGTCGTCGTCCGCGTCGTGCTTCAGGCCCACGGTCGGCGCCGCGATCGTGTGATCCTCGACGAACGACCCGGTGGCCGTCGCGCTGTTGCCCGCGGCGTCGGTGGAGACGGTCGCCAGGCCGACCGTGCCGTCCGGCAGGCCCGCGGCGGGCAGCGTGCCGGTCGTCGGGGTGGTGGTGGCGGTGTCGATGGACCAGTGGCCGGAGGCGTCGGTGGTCGTCGTGTACGTGATCGGGCCGCCGGAGGCGGGCGTGACCGTCACGGTGACGGTGCTCGAGGCCTCGCCGGTGCCGACCAGCACGGGCCGCGGGGTGGCGGTGAGCCCGTCGGTCGTCGACGCGCCGGTGTCGTCGGCCGCGTCGTGGCGCAGGTCGATGGCGACGGCCGGCGGCGTGCGGTCGATGGTGAAGCCACCGGTGGCGGTGGCGACGTTGCCGGCAGTGTCGGTGGACACCACCTGCAGCGCGACCGCCCCTTCGGCGAGGCCGCCGGCCGGCAGCGTGCCCGTGGTCGGCACGGCGGTGGCGGTGTCGATGGACCAGTGGCCGCCGGCGTCGGTGGTCGGCGCATAGGTGAGCACGTGGCCCGCCGCGTCGGTGACCGTCACCTGGACGACGCTGTTCTCCTTGCCGGTGCCGGCGATGACCGGCGCCGCGTTGGCGGTGACGCCGTCGGTGGCCGAAGCGCCGGTGTCGTCCGCGGCGTCGTGCTGCAGGTCGATCGTCGCGGCCGGCAGGGTGTGGCTGACAGTGAACGAGCCGGTCGCCGTGGCGGTATTGCCCGCGGCATCGGTCGAACTCACCTGCAGGCCCACCGGGCCGTCGGGCAGGCCGGCGGCCGGCAGCGTGCCGGAGGTCGGCACGGCGGTGGCCAGGTCCAGCGACCAGGCGCCGGCGCCGTTCGTCGCCACGGTGTAGGTCAGGGGGCCGCCGGAGGCGGGCGTCACGGTGACGGTGACCGTGCTGGACGGCTCGCCCTGGCCGTCGAGGATCGGCCGGGTGTTGGCGGTGATGCCGTCGGTGGGCGAACTGCCGGTGTCGTCGCTGCCGTCGTGGCGCAGGTCCACCGCCGCGGCCGGCGCGGTGTGGTCTTCGGTGAACGAGCCGGTGGCGGTGCTGCTGTTGCCGGCCGCGTCCGTGGACACCACCTGCAGCGAGACGGCGCCGTCCGGCAGCCCGCCGGCGGGCAGCGCGCCCGTGGCGGGCGTGGCAGTGGCGGTGTCGATGGACCACGCGCCGCTGGCATCGGTGGCGACCGTGTAGGTGACCGGGCCACCCGAGGCCGGCGTGACGGTGACGGTGACCGTGCTGGACGGCTCACCGGTGCCCGTGAGCACCGGCTGCGCATTGTTGGTCAGGCCGTCGGTGGACGCGGCGCCGGTGTCGCTGGCGGCGTCGTGCTGCAGGTCGACCGACGCGGTCGGCGGCGTGCGGTCCTCGGTGAACGATCCGGTGGCGACCGTCGTGTTGCCGGCGCCGTCGACGGTGGCGACCTGCAGCCCGACCGGGCCGTCGGCCAGGCCGGCGGCCGGCAGCGTGCCCGTGGTCGGCGTGGCGGTGGCGAGGTCCAGCGACCAGTGGCCGGTGGCATCGGTGGTCGCGGTGTAGGTGATCGGGCCGCCGCTGCTCGGGGTCAGCGTGACGGTCACCGTGCCGGACGGCGCGCCGGTGCCCTCGAGCACCGGGTGCGGGTTGTTGGTGAGGCCGTCGGCGGACGAACTGCCGGTGTCGTCGGCGGCGTCGTGGCGCAGGCCGATGGTGGCGGCTGCCGGCGTGCGATCTTCGGTGAACGAACCGGTGGCCGTGGTGGTGTTGCCGGCGGCGTCGGTGGACGTGACCTGCAGCGAGACGGTGCCGTCGGGCAGGCCCGCGGCGGGCATCGCGCCGCTGGTCGGCGTGGCGGTGGCGGTGTCCAGCGTCCAGTGGCCGTTGGCGTCGGTGGTCGCGGTCCAGGTGATCGGGCTGCCGCCCGGCGGGGTGACCGTCACCGTGACGGTGCTCGAGGGCTCGCCCGTGCCCGCCAGCACGGGGTGCGGGTTGGCGGTGACGCCGTCGGCGGCCGACGCGCCGGTGTCGTTGGCCGCGTCGTGCTGCAGGTCGATGGTGGCGATGGGCGGCGTCGTGTCGACGTGCAGGCTGCCGCTGGCCGTCGTCGGGATGCCGGCGGCGTTGGTGGTGGTGACCGCCAGGGCGACGTCGCCGTCGGGCAGGCCGGCGGCCGGCAGGGCGCCCGAGACCGGCACTGCGGTGGCCAGGTCCAGGCTCCAGTGGCCGGTGGCGTCGGTGGGGGCCGTGTAGGTGACGGGCGCGCCGCCGGCCGGCGTCACGGTGACCTGCACCGTGGCGTCGGCCCGGCCGATGCCGTCGAGCACCGGGTGTGTGTTGTCGGTCACGCTGTCGCTGGCCGAGCTGCCGGTGTCGTTGGCGGTGTCATGGCGCAGGCCGATGGACGCGGGCGCGAGCGGGTCGGCGGCGACGTCGACGTGCACGCTGGCGGTGGCCTGGGAGCCGTCGGCCGCGGTGATCGTGTACGTGAACGAATCCGGGCCGCTGTAGTTGGCGGCCGGGACGTAGCTGTAGGTGCCGTCCGGGTTGACGGTGACGCTGCCGTGGGCCGGCGCGCCGGCCAGGGCCCAGGTGTTGGCCTCGCCGGCGGCGGGCGTGTCGTTGGCGGCCAGGCTGCCGGTGGCGACGGTGTTCTGCTTGGCGGCGATCGTGTCGTCGGCGGCCAGGGGCACCGGGGCGACGACCAGCGTGACGGTGGCCGTCGACGCGGAGCCGTCGACGTCGGTCACGGTGTAGGTGAACGAGTCGGTGCCGCTGAAATTGGCGGCCGGCGTGTAGCTGAAGCTGCCGTCGGCGTTCAGCGCCACGCTGCCGTGGGCGGTGCCGCTGGCCAGGGTCCAGGTGTTGCCGCCGTCCAGGGACGGGGTGTCGTTGGCGGCGACGTTGCCGGTGAGCACGGCGTTCTCGTGCCCCGAGAACGTGTCGGCGACAGCCGTGGGCACGTGGCCGGGCGGGGCGACCACGGCGATCGTGACCGTGGACGTGGCGGCCGTGCTGCTGCCGTTGCTCTCGGTGTAGGTGAAGCTGATCGAGCCCGACACGTCGTGGTTGGGTGTGAACGTGAGCGAGCCGTCGGCGTTCATCGTGACCGTGCCTTGCGGCAGCGTCACGGGCGTGTGCACGTCGATCGGATGGCCGGCGACGGCGACGATGGTCAGCGCGGAGGTCGAGGCGTCGTTGGCACGCGGGTCGAACACCAGCGGCGTGTTGGCGGCGGTGGTCTCGGCGTCGGGGTTGGCCACCGGGGGCGTGACCAGCGGTGCGACCGCCTGGGCCTGGGGCGCGGCGGTCGGGGCCGCCAGCGCATTGAAGGCGAGGGCGGCCGGATTCACGGATTCCGAGTCGCGGCCCACGCGCAGGCCTTCCTCGAGGCTGCCGGCGGCGCCGCCGCCATTGGGGCCGGCGGCCGGCACGACGTCGGCGTCGCCCTGGCCGACCTGCGTGATCACGCGTTCGACATCGTCGCCGGCGGTGGCCAGGCGCGTGTGCGAGTCCTCGATCTGGACGATGCCGTCCTGCGCGGTGAGCACCACCTCGCCCTTGCGCACCACGTCGCCGACGTGCAGCGGGGCCACGGTGCCGTCGAGCAGGCGGACGTGCGCGTCGCCCCAGACGCCGACCACCTTGCCGGTGAGCTGGCGCACCGGCACGTAGCCCCGCTCGATCAGGTGCTGCTCCGCGTGCCGGGTCCCGGCCGCGTGCTGCAGCGCGCCGATGCCGGACTTGGCATCATGGCCGGCGACGGCGTCTTGGGGATGGGGATTGCGCGGGGTGGACGACGACATGCCTGGATACTCCGAATGGGACGGGGTCACGGAAACCGACTCAACGTCCTATTCGGCCAGGAACCTGGATTCCTGAGCCTCATTTTGCGGACGCATCTCGAAAACGCGGTTCTGTAACAGCTCGCAGGAATTATCCCGGCAATGGCGATTTCTTATAAGGCGCGTTCCGGTTGATTTCCGTGAATGTCATCACAGGTCACGAGCAGCGCGGCGCCTTAGCGCAGATGCGACGAAAGCGTGAAAAAGTTACACCTCCCGCCCGCTGATATCGGGCAGGCGCCGGCTGCGCATTAATTGGCAATATCTCAACGCTCGCGCAATGCGTACGACTTGACTTTGAGAACGGGCTTGAGCAAATACGAAAGCACCGTCTTGCGGCCGGTGAGAATATCGACCTCCGCCGTCATGCCCGGAATGATGGGCAGCTTCTCGTTGAAACTCGCCAGGTGGGTGCGCACGCGAACCACGTAGTAGGCATTGCCCTTCTCGTCGATGACGGTGTCGGGGCTGATGTTCTCCACGTCGGCGTCCAGTCCGCCGTAGATCGAGAAGTCGTAGGCGGTGAACTTCACGTTGGCCTTCTGGCCGGGGTGGATGAACGCGATGTCGCGCGGCTGCACGCGCGCGTCGAGCACCAGCGAATCGTCCAGCGGCACGATCTCGACGATGTCCTTGCCCGGCTGCACCACGCCGCCCACGGTGTTGGCCAGCAGCCGCTGGACGCGGCCGCGCACCGGGGACCTCACCTGGGCCTTGTCGACCTTGTCGGCCAGGCCCGCCTGGCCCTGGTTGAGCGCGTTGAGCTTGCCCATCGCCTCGGCCAGGTCACGCCCGGCCTCGTTGCGGAACGCGAGCTCGGTTTCCTGGATCTTGCGGGTCGATTCCTGGATCGAGGCCTGCACGCGGCCGATCTGCGCGCCGGCCTGCTCGACGTCGCCCTTGTTCTTGGTGGCGTCGCGCTCCAGGCGCAGGATGTCCACCTCCGACACCGCGCCGGTGGCCAGCAGCGGCCGGGTCTGGTTGAGCTCCTGGGTGGACAGCTCCAGTGCGCGCGCGGCGGCGGCGCGCTTGGCCTGCATCTCGGCCAGTTCGTGTTCGTGCTGCGAGAGCTGCTGGCGCACGATGGACACCTGCGTCGACAGCTCGGTCACGCGCGCGTCGTAGAGCTTGCGTTCGCCGTCGACGATGGCGCGCTCCTGGTCGTTGCCCGGCGTCGGCGGCAGGAAGGTGGTGCCCTGGGCCAGCGCGCGCAGGCGCGCGACGCGGGCCTCCAGCGCGATGCCCTGCGCGGCGCTGTCAGCCACGGCGGCGTTGGCGCGCGTCGGGTCGATCATCAGCAGCACCTGGCCGGCCTCGACCTTCTCGCCCTCACGCACCAGGATCTGCTCGACCACGCCGCCGTCGAGCGACTGCAGCACCTGCAACTGCCGGGACGGCACCACGCGGCCCTCGCCGCGCGTGACCTCGTCGACGCGGGCGAACGCCGCCCAGACGATCAGCGCCACGATGACGAACACGGCGATGCGGGCGATCTTCTTCGCGCGCAGCGTGTGCTGGCGCGACATCACCTCGACGGCCTCGCGTTCGAACACCGCCATGCCGGGGATCTCGCCGGGGTGCAGCGGCGCGCCGGCCAGCCAGTCGTCGAGGGTGGCGCGCCAGACGCGCAGGCGCGCGCGCAGCGACGGCCTGGCCGCGGGTGCCGCGGCGACGGGCGCCGCGCCGACGACGATGCGCGGCTGGGCGGCCGGCGTCGCCACGGCCTCCGGGGGGGCGATGTTGTCGTGTTCGCCGCTCATCTGGAAGCCTCCGGCCTGCGGCCTGCGGTGCGAGCGCTCTTCGGAGCGGCCGTGCGTGCGCTCATCTGGAAGCCTCCGGCCTGCGGCCTGCGGTGCGAGCGCCCTTCGGAGCGGCCGTGCGTGCGCTCATCGGGAAGCCTCCGGCCTGCGGCCTGCGGTGCGAGCGCTCTTCGGAGCGGCCGTGCGTGCGCTCATGCCGCCCTCGCGATCCGCCCGCTCTGCAGCGCTTCCATGATGCGGTCGCGCGGGCCGTCGGCCACCACCTTGCCGCCGTCGATGACGATCACGCGCTCGACCAGCGACAGCAGCGACGTGCGGTGCGTCACCAGCACCACCGTCTTGTTGCTGGCGAAGGCCATCAGGCGTTGGGTGATCTGCGCCTCCGACGAGAAGTCCATCGCGCTGGTGGGCTCGTCCAGCAGCAGCATCGGCGCGTTGTGCAGCACGGCGCGGGCGATGCCCACGCTCTGGCGCTGGCCGCCCGACAGCGACTCGCCGCGTTCGCCGACCGCCATGTCGAATCCGTGCGGGTGGCGGTTGACGGTGTCGGTCAGGCCGGCCACCTCGGCGGCGGCGACGATCGCGCCGTCCTCGGCGTAGGGCATGCCGAACGCGATGTTCTCGCGCAGGCTGCCGTAGAACAGCAGCACGTCCTGCGACACGTAGCCCATGTTGCGTCGCAGGTCGGCCGGGTCGATCTGGCGCAGGTCGATGCCGTCGACCAGCACGGCGCCGGCGGTCGGCTGGAACAGCCCCATCGCCAGGCGCTGGATGGTGGACTTGCCCGAGCCGACGCGCCCGATCAGCGCCACCTTCTCGCCCGGCCTGATCTTGAAGCTGACGCCGTCGAGCGCGTTCTCCTTGCGGTTCGGGTAGTGGAACGCGACGTTGCGGAACTCGATCGCGCCGTCCAGGTCGCGCCGTTCGACGAAGGTGGCGTCCGCCGGCCGCTCGACGTCGGTCTTCATGATCTTCTCGAGCCCGGCCAGCGCGGTGCGCGCGCCCTGGTACTGCATCAGCAGGCCGACGATCTGGCCGGCCGGCGCCATCGCGCGGCCCGCCAGCATGTTGACCGCCACCAGCGCGCCCATGGTCAGCGACCGTTCGCCGATCAGGTAGACGCCCACGATCACCAGCACCACGCTCATCAGCTGGGCGATCGACGAGGTGACGTAGATCGAGCCCGACGACAGGCTGCGCATCTTCACGTTGGTGGCCGCCAGGTGCACGTTGGTTCGTTCCCAGCGCGCCTGGATCAGGCCTTCGGCGCCCTGGGCCTTGATCGTCTCGATGCCGGTCAGGCACTCCACCAGCGTCGAGTTGCGCATCGCGCTGGCGCGGTAGGTGGTCTCGGCGAGCGCATGCAGCTTCTTCTGCACGAACCAGCCGTAGGTGAGCACGCCGAAGAAGGCGAGCACCACGGGAATCGTCAGCCAGGGCGAGATCCACACGATGACGACCAGGAACAGCAGCGCGAACGGCAGGTCCACCAACGCCGTGACGGTGCTCGAGGTGATGACGTCGCGCACCTGTTCGAAGCCGCGCAGGTTCTGCGAGAACGAGCCGACCGACTCCGGACGGTTCTCCAGCCGCATGCCCAGCACGCGCTCGAGCAGCGCGGCCGATATCTTCACGTCGATGCGCGCGCTGGCCTCGTCGACGAAGCGGCTGCGCAGCTTGCGCATCAGCAGGTCGCTGCCCATGATCAGCGCGACGCCGATGGACAGCGCCCACAGCGTCTCGATGGCCGCGTTGGGCACCACGCGGTCGTAGACGTTCATCGAGAACAGCGGCAGCGCCAGCGCGAACAGGTTGATCAGCGCGGCGGCCCACAGGATGTCCTTGTAGACCAGGCGCTGGGCCAGCAGCGCGCTCCAGAACCAGTGGCCCTGCACCGGTTCGGCGGTCGGCTCGGTGCGCTTGTCGAAGCGGAAGTGCGGCCGCACGAACAGCGCCAGGCCGGCATAGCGCTCGGCGAGCTCGGCGTCGTCCAGCAGCACCGTGCCCTGGCCGGTCTCGGGCAGCAGCACGCGGTGGCGATCCTGCTCGCGGCCCAGCAGCACGCAGGCCTTGTCGTCCTTGAGCAGCAGCACCACGGGCAGGGCGGCGGCGTCGATCGCCGCCACCGCCACGCGCTGCAGCTTGGTGGCCATGCCGGCGCGGGCGGCCGCGCGTTCGGCCAGGTTGAGCGTCAGCAGGCCGTGGGCCAGCGGCAGGCCGGCCGACAGCGAGGCCCGGGTGGCGTGCTGGCCGTGCAGGCGGCAGATCTCCACCAGGCAGTCGAGCAGCGGGTCGGGATGGACCAGGTCCTGGCGCACCGCGCCGCCGGCCACCGACGCCGGCGCGGGCGTCACGGGTGTGGACGCGGCGGGCGGGGCGGGCGGGACGGCGGAGGAGGGGACGCTCATCGGTTGGCGGAGTCGTTGCGGACGCCCGTGGCGGAGCGTCTCGTCATGCGATATCGGCGCAATGGACCAGGAATTGACCCTTGCGGCGGTCGGCGAAGAAGCGTTCCAGCGTGATCTTGACCGTCTTGAAGGCCAGCGTGTCCCACGGGATCTCGGCCTCGTCGAACAGGCGGGCCTCGATGGTTTCCGGTCCGGGGTCCAGCGCGGGGCCGGTCATCTCCGCGCGATAGTACAGGTGCACCTGGCCGACGTGCGGCACGTTCAGCAGCGTGAACAGCGGCCCCAGCACGATCTTCGCGCCGGATTCCTCCACGGTCTCGCGCACCGCGCCCTGCTCGGTGGTCTCGTCGAGCTCCATGAAGCCGGCCGGCAGCGTCCAGAAGCCGCGCCGCGGCTCGATGTTGCGCAGGCACAGCAGCACCTTGCCCTCGAACACGGGCACGGTGCCCACCACGTTGAGCGGATTCTCGTAGTGGATCGTGCCGCAGGCCGTGCAGACGGCGCGCTCGCGGTTGTCGTCGGGCGGCTCGCGGTAGACGGTCGGCGCACCGCAGGCACGGCAATGGCGGATCGAACGGGGGCTGAACATGGCTGCGCTTCTCGGGTTCGAGCCAGTGTAGCCGCCGGCCCGGGCCGGCGCGTGGCATCATCGTCGCCGCCCGCCCGGGCCTCCCGGGACGACCGCCTGCCCAGGAATCCCCGCCATGTCCGATGTCATCACCGTTCCCGTCGTCCCCCGCGTGCATGTGCACGGCGGCGGCGAGTTCCCGGTCCACCGCATCTACTGCGTCGGCCGCAACTACGCCGAGCATGCCGCCGAGATGGGCCACGACGGGCGCGAGTCGCCGTTCTTCTTCATGAAGCCGGCCGACGCGGTGCTGCCGGTGCGCGCCGGCGAGACCGGGGCGATGGACTACCCGTCGCTCACCAGCGACCTGCACCACGAGGTCGAGCTGGTGGTGGCCATCGGCGACGCCGCCGCCGGCAACGGCCGCGACGTCGCCGAGGAGGACGCGCCACGCCTGGTCTTCGGCTACGCCGTGGGCCTGGACATGACCCGGCGCGACCTGCAGGCCGCCGCCAAGAAGGCGGGCCGGCCCTGGTCCGTCGCCAAGGGCTTCGACCAGTCGGCGCCCATCGGCGCGATCCACCGCATCGAGGAGACCGGCGAGCTCGCCAGCGGTGCGATCGGGCTGGACGTCGACGGCACGCCGCGTCAGCGCGGCGACCTGTCCGACATGATCTGGAACGTGCGCGAGACCATCGCCTGGCTCAGCCGGGCCTGGACCCTCAAGCCGGGCGACCTGATCTTCACCGGCACCCCGGCGGGCGTGGGCGCCGTCGGCCGCGGCCAGACGCTCGCCGGCCGCATCGCCGGCCTGGGCGAGCTCGTCGTCACCGTGCGCTGACCGCCCGCCATGGAGCTCTACAACTACTTCCGTTCCTCGGCCAGCTGGCGCGTGCGCATCGCGCTCGCGCTCAAGGGGCTGGAATACGACTACCTGCCGGTGCACCTGGTGCGCAAGGAGCAGTCCTCGCCGGAGTACCTGGCGCGCTCGGACTCCGGCCTGGTGCCGCTGCTGGTGACCGACGACGGGCTGCGGCTGCACCAGTCGCTGGCGATCATCGAGTACCTCGACGAGACGGTGCCCGAGCCGCCGCTGCTGCCGCGCGACGCCGCCGGCCGCGCCCGCGTGCGCGCGCTGGCGCTGGACATCGCCTGCGAGATCCATCCGCTGAACAACACCCGCGTGCTGCAATACCTGGTCGGCCCGCTGGGCGTCGGCGAGGCGGCCAGGGGGGCCTGGATCCGCCGCTGGATCGAGGGCGGCCTCGCGGTGGTCGAGCGCCAGCTCGCGGCGCAACCGGCGACGTTCTGCCACGGCGAGGCGCCCGGCCTGGCCGATTGCACGCTGGCGCCGCAGATCTTCAACGCGCAGCGCTTCGACTGCGACCTGTCCCACGTGCCCCACGTGATGCGCGTGAACGCCGCCTGCCTGGCGCACCCGGCGTTCTCCAGCACCCAGCCGTCGGCCTGCCCCGACGCCGAATAGCATGCCCGTCGAAATCGTCGATCCCCTGCCGCTGGACGCCTTCTTCCGGCCCATGCACTGGCCCGCGGGGACCGGCGCGCTGATGACCACGCGCCGCGGCGGCACCAGCGTGGCGCCGTACGACTCGCTCAACCTGCGGGCCCAGACCGCCGATCCGCTCGACCAGATCGCCGTCGCCGAGAATCGCCGCCGCTTCGCGACCACGCTGGGCGCCACGCCGGTGTTCCTCGAGCAGGTGCACGGTACGCGCGTCGTGCGCCTGGATGCGGCACACACCCACCCCGACGCCGTCACCGAGCGTGCCGACGCCAGCATCACCACCGTGCCGGGCATCGCCTGCACGGTGCTGGTGGCCGACTGCCTGCCGGTGCTGTTCGCCACCCGCGACGGCCGCGCGGTGGGCGCCGCGCACGCGGGCTGGCGCGGGTTGGCCGGCGGTGTCCTGGAAGCCACGGTCGACGCGTTGCGCGCCGCGGTGCCGGTGGCCGCGGGCGACATCGTCGCGTGGCTGGGCGCGTGCATCGGCCCGCAGCGCTTCGAGGTCGGTGCCGACGTGCTGGCCGCGTTCCACGAGGCTGAGGCGCGTCACTTCGTGTCGGCGCCCGCGCGCGACGGCGCGCCGAAATGGCGGGCCGACCTGCCCGGACTGGCCGAGGGACGGCTGCGCCGGCTCGGGCTGACCGAGGTCAGCAGTTGCGGCCTGTGCACCGCCAGCGACGCCTCACGGTTCTTCTCGTTCCGGCGCGACCGGGTCACCGGCCGCCTGGCCGCCGCCGCCTGGATCGAGGTCGCCTGAGGCCGGGGGCGCCGCGGCCTCGGCGCGTCGGCGCGCCCGCGCGCACCGCCGACGTAGAGCACGATGCCCAGCGGCAGCACGCCGTACAGCGCCAGCGTGACCAGCGCGCCCAGCACCGAGCCGCCCGGGCCGAGCGCCTCGGCGAGCACCATCATCAATACCACGTAGGCCCAGCCGAGGGTCACTATCTGCACGGCCGTGCTTCTTCCAGGTCGGTCATCTTTCGTCGTTCGACAAGCGAATCGACCTCATGGTAGTGGCTGTTCATCGTGCTGTAAGCTCAGGTCGCTACAAAGCGTGAAAGACCGCGCCCGATCCGAACGGCGACCACCTCTTCCGGTGGCGCCGTGTCCTGGGGCCAGGGGCGCGGCGAAGGAGACAAGACAGATGGCCCGCAATTCCGCCGCGACGACGGCCGCCAAGAAGGCCGTGCGCCCCGCCCGCAAGCGGGCACCGCGCGCAGCCGCGCCCGCTCCCGCACCCCGGGCCGCCGCCGCGCGTGCCGCCATGGCCGCGCAGGCGCACGGGCCCGAGGCCTTCGGCGCCGCGATCGGCGGCTTCCTGAGTTCGCTCGGCGGCCTGCAGCTGCCGCCCGACAAGCTGGCCGAGCTGCAGCAGCAGTACGTGGCGCAGGCGGCGACGCTGTGGAACGGCGCGGTCGACCAGATCCCGGTCGGCGGTGCCGAGGTGGCCGCACCGCCGCCCGCGCCGATCGCCGACCGCCGCTTCGCGGCGGAGGACTGGCACAAGAACCCCGGCGCCGCCTTCACCGCGCAGCTGTACCTGCTCAACGCGCGCACCCTCACCCAGCTGGCCGACAGCCTGCAGGGCGACGAGAAGACGCGGGCGCGCGTTCGCTTCGCCGTGCAGCAGTTCGTCGACGCCGCCAGCCCGGCCAACTACCTGGCGCTCAACCCCGAGGCGCAGCGCAAGGCGATCGCCACCCAGGGCGAGAGCCTGACCCAGGGCCTGCAGCACCTGTGGAGCGACGTCCAGCAGGGCCACCTGTCGCAGACCGACGAGACGGTGTTCGAGGTGGGGCGCAACGTGGCCACCACCGAAGGCGCCGTGGTTTTCGAGAACGAGTACCTGCAGCTGATCGAGTACAAGCCGCTCACCGACAAGGTGCACGCGCGGCCGATGCTGTTCGTGCCGCCGTGCATCAACAAGTACTACATCCTGGACCTGCAGCCGGCCAACTCGCTGATTCGCCACACCGTGGCGCAGGGCCATCGCACCTTCGTCATCAGCTGGCGCAACCCGGACGAGTCCATGCAGGACCGCACCTGGGACGACTACATCGAGAACGCGGTCATCCGCGCCATCGAGGTCGTGCAGCAGATCACCGGCGCGAAGACGATCAACACGCTGGGTTTCTGCGTGGGCGGCACGCTGCTGGCCACCGCGCTGGGCGTGCTGGCCGCGCGCGGGCGGCAGCCGGCCGAGAGCATCACGCTGCTGACGACCTTCCTCGACTTCTCCAACACCGGCATCCTCGACATCTTCGTCGACGAGGCCTCGGTGCAGCTGCGCGAGATGACCATCGGCCCGGACGCGCCGAACGGGCCCAAGCTGCTCAAGGGCAGCGAGCTGGCCAGCACCTTCAGCTTCCTGCGCCCCAACGAGCTGGTCTGGAACTACGTCGTCGGCAACTACCTCAAGGGCGAGACGCCGCCGGCGTTCGACCTGCTGTACTGGAACAGCGACGCCACCAACATGCCCGGCCCGATGTACTGCTGGTACCTGCGCAACACCTACCTGGACAACGCGCTGCGCCGTCCGGGCGCGCTGAACGTGTGCGGCGAGCAGCTGGACCTGAGCCGGATCAAGTCGCCGGCGTTCATCTACGGCTCGCGCGAGGACCACATCGTGCCGTGGAAGGGCGCCTGGGAATCGACGCGCATCCTCGGCGGCGACAACCGCTTCGTGCTCGGCGCCTCGGGCCACATCGCCGGCGTCATCAACCCGCCCAAGGCCAACAAGCGCAGCCACTGGACGAACGACCGGCCGGCGGCCTCGGCCGACGCGTGGCTGGCCGGCGCCACCGAGCACCCGGGCAGCTGGTGGAGCGGCTGGTCGAAGTGGCTGGCCGGCTTCGGCGGCCCGCTGGTGGCCGCGCCGCGCGGCGCCGGCGGCAACGGCCACAAGGCGATCGAGCCCGCCCCCGGACGCTACGTGAAACAGAAAGCCTAGTCGGCCGGCCGAATACCCCCTTCCGTATACTGATCCCAGGAGACCCTTCATGACCACAGACATCGTCATCGTCGCCGCCGCGCGCACCGCCGTCGGCAAGTTCGGCGGCTCGCTCGCCAAGGTGCCCGCCTCCGAGCTCGGCGCCACCGTGTTGCGCGCGCTGCTGGAGCGCGCGAAGCTCGCCGGCGAACAGGTCAGCGAGGTGATCCTGGGCCAGGTGCTGCAGGCGGGCACCGGCCAGAATCCGGCGCGCCAGTCGGTCATCAAGGCCGGCTACGGCCATGGCGTGCCCGCGATGACCATCAACAAGGTCTGCGGCTCCGGCCTGAAGGCCGTGATGCTGGCGGCCCAGGCGATCCGCGACGGCGATGCCGAGATCGTCGTCGCCGGCGGCCAGGAGAGCATGAGCCTGTCCCCGCACGTGCTGCCCAATTCGCGCGACGGCCAGCGCATGGGTGACTGGAAGCTGGTCGACACCATGATCAACGACGGCCTGTGGGACGTGTACAACCAGTACCACATGGGCATCACCGCCGAGAACGTCGCCAAGAAGTACGGCATCACGCGCGAGCAGCAGGACGCCCTCTCGTACGCGTCGCAGTCCAAGGCTGCCGCGGCCCAGGACGCCGGCTACTTCAAGGCCGAGATCGTGCCGGTGGCGATCCCGCAGAAGAAGGGCGACCCCGTCCTGTTCGACGCCGACGAGTTCATCAACCGCAAGTCGACGCTGGAGGCGCTCGCGGGCCTGCGCCCGGCATTCGACAAGGCGGGCTCGGTGACGGCCGGCAATGCCTCGGGCCTCAACGACGGCGCCGCCGGCGTGGTGGTGATGTCGGCCGCCAAGGCCGCCGCCCTCGGCCTGAAGCCGCTCGGCCGCATCGCCTCGTACGCCAGCGCCGGGCTGGACCCCGCCTACATGGGCATGGGCCCGGTGCCCGCGGCGCGCAAGGCGCTCGAGCGCGCCGGATGGAAGCCCGCCGACCTCGACCTGCTCGAGATCAACGAGGCCTTCGCGGCCCAGGCCTGCGCCGTGCACCAGGAAATGGGCTGGGACACCAGCAAGGTCAACGTCAACGGCGGCGCGATCGCCATCGGGCACCCGATCGGTGCATCCGGGGCGCGCATCCTGGTCACGCTGCTGCACGAGATGCAGCGTCGCGACGCGAAGCGCGGCATCGCATCGCTGTGCATCGGCGGTGGCATGGGCGTTGCATTGACCATCGAACGGGCTTGATCCACGTCATGCCACATGGGGGTAGCCCCTGAGGGCGGCCGGCAGGACAAAGCGCGATAGTGAAGCCGACTTACCGGCACCCGAAACCTCAGACAGGAGACAAGACATGAGCCAGAAAATTGCGTACGTGACCGGGGGCATGGGTGGCATCGGCACCTCCATCTGCCAGCGCCTGCATCGCGACGGCTTCAAGGTGATCGCCGGTTGCGGCCCGAGCCGCGACCATGCGAAGTGGGTGGCCGAGCAGAAGGCGCTCGGCTACACCTTCTACACGTCGGTGGGCAACGTCGCCGACTGGGATTCCACGGTCGAGGCGTTCAAGCACGCCAAGGAAGAACACGGCCCGATCGACGTGCTGGTCAACAACGCCGGCATCACGCGCGACCGCATGTTCCTGAAGATGTCGCGCGAGGACTGGGACGCCGTCATCGGCACCAACCTCACGTCGATGTTCAACGTGACCAAGCAGGTCGTGGCCGACATGGTCGAACGCGGCTGGGGCCGCATCATCCAGATCTCGTCGGTCAACGGCGCCAAGGGCCAAGCGGGGCAGACCAACTACTCGGCGGCCAAGGCCGGCATGCACGGCTTCTCGATGGCCCTGGCCCTCGAGATGGCCAACAAGGGCGTCACCGTCAACACGGTCAGCCCGGGCTACATCGGCACCGACATGGTCAAGGCGATCAAGCCCGAGGTGCTCGAGAAGATCGTCGCCACGATCCCCGTCAAGCGCCTGGGCACCCCCGAGGAGATCGGCTCCATCGTCGGCTGGCTGGCCGGCGAGGAGTCGGGCTTCACGACCGGCGCGGAGTTCGCGGTCAACGGCGGCCTGCACATGGGCTGAGTGCGCCGGCGCGCGAGCGCTTTCCAAGGGCTCCGGCGGCGCAGGCTGCCGGGGCCTTTTTCGTTCCCCCGGGCCGCCATAATGCGCGGCAGCGGCATTCGCGTCCAGGGAGGAGGCGAACCGATGGAACAGTCGCCCGCCGGCGGCGCTTGCAATGGCGCGGCGCGGCGGCGACGCGGGAGGCGCTGGCCGATGAGGTGGACCTGGGTGGTGGCGACGGTGGTCGTCGGAGGACTGGCGGTGGCCGGTTGGGCATGGCGCGGCTCGGCGGCGCTGGCCGACGTGGCCCGCGCCGTCGGCGTGCAGTCGGCGGGCACATCGCCGCAGACGGGGACTTCGCTGAAGGCGGCGGGCGTCCACAAGTGCGTGGGGCCTGCCGGCACCCTCTACGTCGACGGCCCGTGCCCGAACGGCAGCCGCGAGGTGGCGGCCACCGGCGGCACGCTGACCGTGACCGCGTTCCCGAAACCGGCGCCGGCGCCGTCCGCGCTCGCGTCGTCCGTGCTGGGCGCCCCCATCGTCAAGCCGATGGATCCCGAGGAACGGGATCGACTGCGCGACAAGGCGATCGAGGACGCGGCGAACCGGCACTGAACGCGCCGCGCGCGCTCAGGTCGTCGAGATCGCGTCCAGCAGTTCCGTCTCCACCTGGATCTGCAGCCGGTTGTTCTGCAGCGCCGCACCGTCGACGAGGAAGGTGTCCTCCACGCGTTCGCCGAGCGTCGACACCTTGGCCAGCTGCAGGTTGATGCGGTATTGCGCCAGGACGCGGGCCACCGCGTACAGCAGGCCGGAGCGGTCGCTGGCGCTGATCGACAGCAGCCAGCGCTGGGCGCGCTCGTCGGGGCGCAGCGACACGCGCGGCACCACCGGGAACGACTTCACTCGGCGCGAGACGCGGCTGGAGCGCGGCGTCGGCAGCGGGCCGGTGGAGGCCGCGGCCAGCGCGGCCTGGTTCTCCACCAGCGCGATCAGGTCGCGGTAGCCGGCCGGGCCGTCGTCCTCGTACGCCGGGTTGACCACCTGGAAGGTGTCGAGCGCGTAGCCGGCGTTGGTCGTGTGGATCTTGGCGTCCTGGATGGAGAAGCCGGCGCCGTCGAAGTAGCCGCAGATGCGCGCGAACAGGTCGGCGCGGTCGGGCGAGAACAACAGCACCTGCAGGCCCTCGCCCAGCGGCGACGGGCGCGCGCGCACCACCGGCACGGCCGTCTCGATGTGGCGCCACAGCGAGCGCGCGTGCCAGGCCAGCTCGTTGGGATCGTGGCGCGCGAAGTAGCTCAGGTCCAGCGTCTTCCACAGCGGCGTCTCGGTGCCCGGCAGCGCCGAATGCAGCGCCAGGATCTGGCGCGCCTCCTTCTTGCGCGCCTCGATCTCGGCGTCGAGGGCCAGCACGTCGCCGCCGAGCTTGCGCATCGTCAGCCGGTACAGGTCCTCCAGCAGCTTGCCCTTCCAGGCGTTCCACACCTTGGGGCTGGTGCCGCGGATGTCGGCCACGGTCAGCAGGTACAGCGCGGTCAGGCGGCGCGGGTCGGCCACCTTGGCGGCGAAGTCGGCGATCACGCGGGCGTCGGACAGGTCCTCCTTCTGTGCCGTGTGGCTCATCGTGAGGTGGTGGCGCACCAGGAACTCGATGAAGTCGGCGTCGTCCTTGGCGATCCCGTGGTCCTTGCAGAAGCGGCGCACCTCGCTGCCGCCCAGCTCCGAGTGGTCGCCGCCGCGGCCCTTGGCCACGTCGTGGAACAGCGCGGCCACGTACAGCAGCCAGGGCTTGTCGAAGTTGGCCGCCAGCGCGGTGCACTTCGGGTACTCGTGGGCATGCTCGGGGATGAAGAAGCGGCGCACGTTGCGCAGCACCATCAGGATGTGCTGGTCCACCGTGTAGACGTGGAACAGGTCGTGCTGCATGCGGCCGACGATGCGGCGGAACACCCACAGGTAGCGCCCCAGCACCGAGGTCTGGTTCATCAGCCGGAACGCGTGGGTCTGGCGCTGCGGCGCCTGCAGGATGGACAGGAAGCGCGCCCGGTTGACCGGATCGCGGCGGAACGGCCCGTTCATCTGGTTGCGCACGTTGTACAGCGCGCGGATGGTGCGCGCCGACAGCCCGCGCAGCTGCGGCGTGGTCTGGTACAGGTGGAAGGTCTCGAGGATGGCGTGCGGCTCGCGCTTGTACAGGTCGTCGGCGGCGATCTCGAGCAGGCCGCCGCGGTCGAGGAAGCGCTCGTTGAGCGGCTGCATCGGCAGGTCCTCGGAGCCGTTGATGCGCTCCTCGAGGTTGAGCAGCAGCACCTCGTTGAGCTGGGACACCGCCTTGGCCGCCCAGTAGTAGCGCTGCATCAGCATCTCGGACGCACGCATCGTGGTGTTGCCGTGGTAGCCGAACGACTCGGCCACGGCGGTCTGCAGGTCGAACACCAGGCGGTCCTCGCGCCGCCCGGCCACCAGGTGCAGGCGCGCGCGGATCAGCTTGAGCGTGCCTTCCTGGCGCTGCAGCTGCTTGACCTCGAACGGCGTCAGCAGCCCGTGGGTGGCCATCTCGCTCCAGGTGCGGCCCAGGCCGGCGGCGCGTGCGATCCAGGTCAGCACCTGCAGGTCGCGCAGGCCGCCCGGGCTTTCCTTGCAGTTTGGCTCCAGGGAGTAGGGCGTGTCCTCGTACTTGACCTGGCGCTGGCGCATCTCGAAGGTCTTGGCGCGCAGGAAGGCGCGCGGGTCCATGGCCTCGGTGTTGACGCGCCGGAACATGTTGAACATGCGGCGCGAGCCGGTCAGCAGGCGGCTCTCGAGCAGCGCGGTCTGCACGGTGACGTCGGCGCGCGATTCGAGCAGGCATTCGTCGATGGTGCGCACCGACGAGCCGATCTCCAGGCCGATGTCCCAGCAGGCCGTGATGAAGCCCTCGATGGTGGCGCGCAGCGCCTCGGACGTGGGGGCGGGTTCCGCGGCCTTCTGGCCGTTGGGCAGCAGCACCAGCACGTCGACGTCGGAGTAGGGGAACAGTTCGCCGCGGCCGTAGCCGCCCACGGCCAGCAGCGCGGCGCCGCCGGGCATGCCGGCGTTGGTCCAGAGCTCGGCCAGGGTCTGGTCGACATGGCGGGCCAGCGCGCGCAGCAGGCTGCTGGCGGCCGGGGCGGTCGCGCGCGACTCGCGGAAATGGGTCAGCAGGGCGGCCTTGCCGGCGCGGAAGCGCTCGCGCAGCTCCGCCACGGACGCGCGCGGCCGCGCCGCGACGGCGCCGGCGCCGTCGGGCCCGGTCGCGGGGTCGGCCAGGAGGGATTGGTCGGGCAAGGACACGCCGTCGCGCGCTCAGGCCGCGCTGACGTCGCTCAGCAGCCGGTTGAGCACCGGTGCCTTGACGAACGCGGGCACGGCCGGGCTGCCGGCCGAGACCGTCAGCACCTCGTAGCCCGTCTCGGTGACGACGATCGTGTGTTCCCACTGGGCCGACAGCGAGCGGTCCTTGGTGACGATGGTCCAGCCGTCGCCGAACTCCTTGATGTCGCGCTTGCCGGCGTTGATCATCGGCTCGATCGTGAAGATCATGCCGGGCACCAGCTCCTCGAGCGTGCCCGGGCGGCCGTAGTGCAGGACCTGCGGCTCCTCGTGGAACTTCTGGCCGATGCCGTGGCCGCAGAACTCGCGCACGATGGAAAAGCCGGCGTTCTCGGCGAACACCTGGATGGCGTGGCCGATGTCGCCCAGGCGCGCGCCCGGCCGCACCTTCTCGATGCCCTTCCACATGGCCTCGTAGGTGATCTGGCACAGGCGGTTGGCGGCGATCGAGCCCTTGCCGACGATGAACATCCGGCTGGTGTCGCCGTGCCAGCCGTCCTTGATGACGGTGACGTCGATGTTGACGATGTCGCCGTCCTTGAGCGGGCGGTCGTTCGGGATGCCGTGGCAGACCTGGTGGTTGATCGAGGTGCAGATCGACTTCGGGTACGGCGTGTAGCCTGGCGGGCAGTAGTTCAGCGGCGCCGGGATGCCGCCCTGGACGTCGAAGATGTAGTCGTGGGCGAGCTTGTCGAGCTGCTCGGTCGTGACACCGGGCTTGACGTGCGGCGTGAGCATGTCCAGCACTTCCGAGCCCAGGCGGCCGGCGATGCGCATGCCTTCGATGTCGGATGCGGACTTCAAGGTAATCGTCATGGTCGCCAATTATCCCATCGCCGACTAAAATCCGTGATTCTGCCGAGTTCGATCCCCGCGCTGCCCCTGTAGTCATGCGCGTGGCGAGCCCGGCGACGGCCCACGAAGCCGCCTCCGATGCCCGATTCCTCCCCTGCCGCGAGCCCACACCGCATGTCCCCCACGCCAAAGCACCTGCTGCACTTCGAGGGCGGCAACGCCCTGTCCGCCTTCCGCGCCCAGGCGCTGTTGCCGAAGCTGCAGTCCGTCTCGTCGCGCATCACGGGGGTTGCGGCGCGCCACGTCCACTGGGTCTGGACCGACACCGCCGTCCAGCCCGACGCCACGCGCAAGCTGGCCAGCCTGCTGCGCTACGGCGACGCCTACGAAGGCCCCACGCACGAGGACGCCGACACCTTCCTGGTGGTGGTGATGCCGCGCCTGGGCACGGTCTCGCCGTGGGCCAGCAAGGCCACCGACATCGCCCACAACTGCGGTCTGGCGCTGCAGCGCGTGGAGCGCGTCACCGAGGTCCGGCTGACGGTCAGGACGGGCCTGCTGGGCGGCATCAAGACGCTGTCCGAGCCGGAACTTCAGGCCGCCGCGATGCTGCTGCACGACCGCATGACCGAGAGCGTGGCGTTCGAGCGCGAGGCGGCCGTGCACCTGTTCGACAAGCAGCCGGCCGAGCCGCTGGTGCACGTCGACCTGCTGGGCCGCGGCCGCGACGCGCTGGTGGCGGCCAACGCCCAGTTCGGCCTGGCGCTGTCCGACGACGAGATCGACTACCTCGTCGACGCCTTCAACGGCCTGCAGCGCAATCCGACCGACGTCGAGCTGATGATGTTCGCGCAGGCCAACAGCGAGCACTGCCGCCACAAGATCTTCAACGCCCAGTTCCGCATCGACGGCCAGGCGCAGGACCTGTCGATGTTCGGCATGATCCGCAACACCGAGAAGCTGCACCCGCAGCACAGCATCGTCGCGTACTCGGACAACGCCGCGGTGATGGAAGGCCATGCGATCGAACGCTGGGTGGCCGAGCCCATGGGCGAGGCCGGTCCCGCGCAGTACGGCGGCCGCGCCGAGACCGCGCACGTGCTGATGAAGGTCGAGACGCACAACCACCCGACGGCCATCTCGCCGTTCCCGGGCGCGTCCACCGGCTCCGGCGGCGAGATCCGCGACGAGGGCGCCACCGGCCGCGGCTCCAAGCCCAAGGCCGGCCTGGCCGGCTTCTCGGTGGGCAACCTGCACCTGCCCGGCACCGACGAGGCCTGGGAGCGATCGCCCGTGGGCAAGCCCGAGCACATCGCCAGCGCGCTGCAGATCATGATCGACGGCCCGCTGGGCGGCGCCGCGTTCAACAACGAATTCGGCCGTCCGAACCTGGCAGGCTACTTCCGCGTGTTCGAGCAGTCGGTGGCCGGCGTCACCCGCGGCTACCACAAGCCCATCATGATCGCCGGCGGCCTGGGCGCGATCCGCCACGACCTCACCCACAAGATCGAGTTCCCGGCCGGCACGCTGCTGGTGCAGCTGGGTGGCCCGGGCATGCGCATCGGCATGGGCGGCGGCGCCGCCAGCTCCATGGCCGCGGGCACCAACACCGCCGCGCTCGACTTCGACTCGGTGCAGCGCGGCAACCCCGAGATCCAGCGCCGCGCGCAGGAGGTCATCAACCAGTGCTGGCAGCTGGGCGCGGGCAACCCGATCCTGGCGATCCACGACGTCGGCGCCGGCGGCCTGTCCAACGCCTTCCCCGAGCTGGCCGAAGGCGCCGGCGTGGGCGCCACCTTCGACCTGCGCCAGGTGCCGCTGGAGGAATCCGGCCTCGCGCCCAAGGAGATCTGGTGCAACGAGAGCCAGGAGCGCTACGTCCTGGCGATCGCGCCGCAGTCGCTGCCGATGCTGCAGGGCTTCGCCGAGCGCGAGCGCTGCCCGCTGGCTGTGGTCGGCCGGGCCACCGATGCCAAGGCGCTGGTGCTGGAAGACGGCGAAGGGGGCGCGCGCGCCATCGACATGCCCATGGACGTGCTGTTCGGCAAGCCGCCCAAGATGCTGCGCGACGTCGCGCGCGTCGAGCGCACGGAACAGCCGCTGGCCCTGACCGGCGTGTCGCTGGAGCAGGCCGCGTTCGACGTGCTGCGCCACCCGACGGTGGCCTCCAAGCGCTTCCTGATCACCATTGGCGACCGCACCGTGGGCGGCCTGTCGCACCGCGACCAGATGGTGGGCCCGTGGCAGGTGCCGGTGGCCGACGTCGCCGTCACCCTGGCCGATTTCAAGGGCTTCGCGGGCGAGGCGATGAGCATGGGCGAGCGCACCCCGCTGGCCGCGCTGCACGCGCCGGCCTCGGGCCGCATGGCGGTGGCCGAGTCCATCACCAACCTGCTGGCCGCGCCGATCGAGCTGTCGCGTGTCAAGCTCAGCTGCAACTGGATGGCCGCCTGCGGCGAGCCGGGCGAGGACGCCGCGCTGTACGACACCGTGCGCGCGGTGGGCATGGAGCTGTGCCCCGCGCTGGGCATCAGCGTGCCGGTGGGCAAGGACAGCCTGTCGATGCGCACCCGCTGGAGCGACGGTGGACAGACCCGCCAGGTCGTCGCGCCGGTGTCGCTGATCGTCACCGCGTTCGCGAGCGTCGCGGACGTGCGCGGCACGCGCACGCCCGAACTCGCGCGCGAGGCCTCGGCGCTGATCCTGGTCGATCTCGGCCGCGGCCAGCATCGCATGGCCGGCTCGGTGCTGGCGCAGACGCTGCAGCAGTTCGGCGACGCGGTGCCCGACCTCGACGACCCGAAGCTGCTGGTGGCGCTGGTGGATGCGGTCAACGCCCTGCGCGCGCAAGGCCTGCTGCTGGCCTACCACGACCGCAGCGACGGCGGCCTGTGGGCTGCGGCCTGCGAGATGGCGTTCGCCGGCCACGTCGGCCTGACCCTGAACGTCGACATGCTGGTCACCGAGGGCGCCGGCGTCGCCGACAGCCGCGCCGACTTCGGCGACGCGAAGAACTGGGCCACGCAGGTGGGCGCCCGCCGCGAGGAGCTGACGCTGAAGGCGCTGTTCAACGAGGAGCTCGGCGTGCTGCTGCAGGTGCCCGCGGCGCAACGCGACGCCGCCATGGGCGTGCTGCGCGCCCACGGCCTGTCGGCGCACAGCCACGTGGTCGGCGAGCCCAACGACCGCGGCATCGTCGAGGTGTGGCGCGACGCGAGGTCGGTGTTCGCCCGGCCGCTCGCCGAGCTGCAGCAGGCCTGGGACGACACCTCGTGGCGCATCGCGAAGCTGCGCGACAACCCGGCCTGCGCCGACAGCGAACACGCGCTGGCCGGCCAGGCCGACGATCCCGGCCTGCACGTGGCGCTCACGTTCGATCCGCAGCAGGACGTCGCCGCGCCGTTCCTGAACCTGGCGCGCCCGAAGGTGGCGATCCTGCGCGAGCAGGGCGTCAACAGCCATGTCGAGATGAGCTACGCGATGGCCCGCGGCGGCTTCGACACCTACGACGTCCACATGAGCGACCTGCATTCGGGCCGCGTCGCGCTGGAACAGTTCCAGGGCTTCGTCGCCTGCGGCGGTTTCAGCTACGGCGACACGCTGGGCGCCGGTGAAGGCTGGGCGCGGTCGGTGATGTTCAACCCGGTGCTGGCGCAGCAGTTCGAGGCCTTCTTCGGCCGCTCGGACACCTTCGCGCTGGGCGTGTGCAACGGCTGCCAGATGCTGGCCGCGCTGTCGCCCATCATCCCGGGCGCGCAGGACTGGCCCAAGTTCACGCGCAACCGTTCCGAGCAGTTCGAGGCCCGGCTCTCGCTGGTGGAAGTGCTGGAATCACCGTCGATCTTCTTCCAGGGCATGGCCGGCAGCCGCCTGCCGATCGCCGTGGCGCACGGCGAGGGCTATGCCGACTTCTCGCAGCGCGGTGACGCGGCCAAGGTCAAGGCGGTGATGCGCTACGTCGACCACCACGGCCAGGCGACCGAGACCTATCCGCTGAACCCGAACGGCAGCCCGGCTGGCCTGACCGCGGTCACGACCGCCGACGGCCGTTTCACCGCGCTGATGCCGCACGCCGAGCGCGTGTTCCGCAATGTGCAGATGAGCTGGAGCGGTGGCGACGTGTCGGCGCCCAGCCCGTGGGCGCGCATGTTCGGCAACGCGCGCCGCTGGGTCGGCTGAAGCGGGCCGGTCAGGCCGGCTCGGCCTCGCTGGCCTGGTCGAGCAGCGCGCGATCGCTCTCGCCGAGCGCGAGTTCCGCCGCGACGGCGAAGGTGGCGAGCTGTTCGACACTGGTGGCGCTGGCGATCGGCGCGGTCACGCCCTCGCGGCCGATCAGCCACGCCAGCGCGATCGCCGCCGGCTGCGTGCCGTGGCGCCGCGCGACCTCGTCGAGGGCGGCCAGGATGCGCAGGCCGCGCGGGGTCAGATATTTCGTCACGCCGGCACCGCGCGGGCCCTGGCCCAGGTCGGCCGCCGCGCGGTACTTGCCGGTCAGGAAACCCGATGCGAGGCTGGAATAGGTGATGACGCCCAGCCCCTGGCCGATCGCGAGCTCGCGCAAGGGGCCTTCGTAGCCGGCGCGGTCGAACAGGTTGTACTCGGGCTGCAGGGTCTGGTAGGCCGGCAGGTCGTTGATGCGCGCGGAATCGCTGGCCTCGGCCAACTGGCGGGCGTCGAAGTTTGAGCAGCCGAACGCGCGGATCTTGCCGGCCCTGACCAGCCGGTCGTACGTCCCCAGCGTCTCCTCGTAGGACGTCTCGGGGTCGGGGCGGTGCGATTGGTACAGGTCGATCACATCGGTGCCCAGGCGGCGCAAGGAGTCCTCCACGGCGCGCTCGATCCAGAGCTTGCCCAGGCCCTTGTGTTCGTCGCCCATGTCGGAGCCCACCTTGGTCAGCAGCAGCACCTGCTGCCGGCGCGCCGGATTGGCGCGCAGCCAGCGGCCGATCAGGGCTTCCGATTCGCCGCCCTGGTGACCGGGCACCCAGCGCGAGTAGACGTCCGCGGTGTCGATCGCATTGAAGCCGGCATCGACGAAGGCGTCCAGCAGCGCGAAGCTGCGCGCTTCGTCGGCGGTCCAGCCGAACACGTTGCCGCCGAAGACCACGGGTGCGATCTGCAGGCCGGTGCGGCCGAGAGGGCGAAGTTGCATGCGGTTTCTCCTGTGCGCCGCGTGCGCGCCTCGATGCAGGCCGCGTTCCGGCGGGCGCGATGTCGGGCTGGCGCGGCAAGGCGCGCTCCCGTCGTCGCCCGGCGGCCCCGGGCGCTCAGTTCTTCTTGTCCAGCACCAGGGAGGTGTTGTCGCTGTGCATCTGGAAGTGCGACAGGAAGCTGTTGCCCAGCAGCACCACGGGCATGGACTGCGGCACCACCATCGCCTCGACGTTGTAGACGGTCACGTCGCCGACGGTGACCTTGGCCAGGGTCAGCATGCGCGTGGCCACCGCGCCGTTGGCGGTCATCGCGGCGGCCGCCGTGCTGGTGCTGTAGTCCAGGCCCAGTTGGGCGGCGACGTCGGCGCCCATCGCGATGGTGGTCGCGCCGGTGTCGACCACGAAGTGGATCGGATGCCCGTTGATCGCCCCCAGGCCGGTGTAGTGGCCGCCCGAGCCGGCCGGCAGCACGATGCGCGAGCCGCTGGAGCTGCCGCCGCTGTCGCCGGCCACCACCGCGGTGCCGCCCAGCCGCAGCGTCTGCGCCTTGCCGCCGGCCTCCACTTGCGCCTGCGCGCCGTCCACCCGCACCAGCTTGACGCCCTGCACGGTGGCCCCGACGGCCACGCTGCGCGCCTGGCCGTTGATGATCAGCAAGGCCTTGTCGCCCAGCATGCCGCTGAACGCGACCGACTGGGCCTGCGCCGCGCCCGCCAGCGCGCCCAGCAGGGCGCAGGCGAGGACCGCGTGCCGGCGTCGGCGGCGGGTCGATGGGTATTGCATGTGCGTTCCTCCCCGGATCATGTCGATTTCCCCGCGGGGCGGTGCAGCGGCCCACGTGCTTGGTGTTGGACCCGCGTGCGGGCGCGCCGGTCAGCCCGCGAAGCGGTTCGCCGGCAGGCCGACGGCGTTCGTCTCGATCGCGAACAGCGCGCCGGCCAGCGGCTGCCGCGCGAGCTGCGCGTCGTCCAGCTCGAAGCGCGCGCTGCTGGCGAAGAGCGTCGTCATGTCGGGGCCGCCGAAGGCGACGTTGCTGACGTGGGCGGTGGGCAGCTCGATGCGTGCGAGTTCGGCGGCGGTCGCCGGGTCGTGGCAGGTGACGCAGGAGCCGCCCCAGTGGGCGATCCAGATCCGGCCCGCGGCGTCGGTGGTCATGCCGTCGGGGTGGCCGTCCGCGGCGGGCAGCAGCAGCCAGTCGCGTGCGGCGCCCACGGCGCCGGTCTCGACGTCGAACGCCCACGCCACCACGCGCCGGTGCACCGTGTCGTTGACGAACATCGTGCGGCCGTCCAGCGTCCAGGTGGGGCCGTTCGTGACGATCCAGCCCAGGTCGAGCGCCCGGCGGGCGCGACCGGCGCCGTCGAAGCAGTACAGCGCGCCGGTGGGGGCGCGCACCGCGAAGTCCATGCTGCCGCCCCAGAAGCGGCCGTGCGCGTCGCACTTGCCATCGTTGAAGCGGTTGCCGGGGCGCTCGGGCTCGGGCTCGTCGCGGCGTTCCAGCGTCCCGGTGTCGGGGTCGAACAGCGCCAGGCCGCGCTGCAGGGCCACGGCCAGGCCGGGCGCGTCGCGGCGCTCGGCCACCGCCGAGATGGTGTCGTCGAAGTCCCAGGCGCGGTGCGCGCCAGTGGCGGGGACGTCGCGGTACAGCCGGCGTTCGAGGATGTCGACCGACCACAGGGCCTGATCGCGCGGCGACCAGCACAGGCCCTCGCCGAGGGTGGCGCGCACGTCGCTGACGACACGGGGGGCGGACAGGAAGGCGGGGGCGGTCGAGGAAGTCGTCATCGGTGTGAAAAAGCGCGTGAGGCCGGCGCGCTGGCGCCCGCGGGAAGGTGGGGATCGGTGCCCGGCGGCGGCCGCGGGCGCCGCCGCGTCCGTGCGGGGAGCCGGGACTGCCGGGCCGGCCGTCGCGCCATTCTGCCTCAGCGAGGGTGTCGCCCGCGTCGACTTGACGCGGCGCATCGTATCGCCCGACACTGCTTCGCTGACGGCAACCCCCCCAGAATCTGACATTGCACACCCCGGCGCGATGACCAACTCCCCAGCTCCTTCCCCGATGCAACATGCCGCCGGCCCGATGGCGGCCGCCACCTTTCCCAGCCGGCGCGGCCGCGTGTTCGTGACCGGCGGCGGCTCGGGCATCGGCGCCGCGATGGTCACGGCTTTCGCGGCCCAGCGCACGTCGCGCATCCGCGTCAACACCGTGTCGCCGGGCTGGGTGATGACCGAACGGCAGGTGCAGAAGTGGCTGAAGCCGGCCGGCGAGGAGGAGATCGCGCGCAACCAGTGCCTGCCCGACAAGCTGCAGCCCGACGACGTTGCGCAGATGGTGCTGTTCCTGGCGGCCGACGACGGTCGCATGTGCACGGCGCAGGAGTTCCGGGTCGACGCGGGCTGGGTTTGACCCGCCGCGCACCCGCTTGCGGCCGCGCGAGGCGCCCCGCATGAAGTTCTTCGGCAGCAAGCGCGCCGGCGTCACGCTGGTGCGGGCCTGGTGTTCTCCCTTCGACGAGGACGGGCCCGCGGGCGAACTGCTCGCGCTGGTCGACCAGGTGCTCGCCTCGATCCCGGCCAAGGCACTGGAGGGCACGATCAACTACGGCTACACGCAGCCGCTGTCGTCGCTGCGGCGCGCGCTCGCCAGGATGAAGCCGGCGCAGCTCGATGCGCTGCTGGTGCGCGACGGCGCCGACGAGGTGATCTGCAGCTTCGGCGCGGAAGGCGCCTCGGTGGGCGACCGCTCGCGCGCATTCGAGATCTTCGCCCTGCTGCCCCCGGCCGCCGACGCGGCGCGCGACAAGCTGCTGCAGATGCTGATGGGCCACCGCATGCACTACGGCTATGCGCGGGCGCTGGGCCCCGGCTTCAACCCGCTGACGGAGGCCGCGGTCAGGCGCGGCTTCCTCGGCCCGGAGCTCGAGGTGGACGGCGGCCGCGCCGACTGGCTGGTGCCGGAGGTGGACGTGCGCGCCGGCGCGGTGCGCGGGCTGTATCCGGTCAACGTGTTCTCGGCCATCGGCCTGGCGCGCCTGGCCGGCTCGGGCCTGCGCCTGCCGGCCTCGGCGCCGACGGTGGGCGAGCAGCTGTGGCGGCCTTCGGCGGCCGAGCGGGCCGAGCTGGTGCGGCTCAATCCCGGCTACCGCGACTACCTGCACTTCGAGGCGGGCTGACGCTCCGCGACGCCGCGCCGCGCGGCTCAGTGACCCGCGCGCTGCGGCGCAGGCCGGGTGCGGAAGAAGGTCATCGGCACGGCCATCGCCTCGTTGATCACCTGCTTCCTGATCTTGCCCACCACGTGCATCTCGCAGGGCTTGCAGTCGAAGCGCAGGGTCAGCTTCTCGCTGCCGTTGTGCAGCACCAGCGGCTCGGCGCGCACGGTGCCCTGCACGCCGGTGACGCCCTTGGCCTGCTTGGGGCACAGCGACATCGACCAGCGCACGCAGTGCTTGGTGATCATCAGGCTGACCTCGCCCTGTTCCTCGTGGCTCTCGTAGGCCGCCTCGATCACCTGGACGCCGTGCTTGCGGTAGAAGTCGTGCGCCGGCTGGTTGTAGACGTTGGCGAGGTAGGACAGCGCGTCGTCCGGGTAGACCGCCGGCGGCTCGACGGGCTCGGCGCGCGGCAGGATCTCGCGCTGGTCCAGGCGGGCCTGCTCCAGGCGCTCGAGCGCCTCGCGTCGCAGCGCGTTCAGGCGGCTGGCCGGCACGAACCAGGATTGCGCGGTGGCCAGCGTCAGCTCGCTGAGCGAGAACAGGGTGCCGCCCAGCTTGGACAGGTGTTCGCGCAGCATGGCCTGGCCTCGCTCGACGTCGCGCGCCGGCTGCAGGTCCAGCAGCGCGTCGGCGTGCGCCGCGACGCCGCGCTCGTCGGTGACCGACAGCCGCAGGCCGCCGGGGATGTCCGCCAGCGTCATCCACACGCCGATCAGCCGCTCGGCCGACTTGCGCTCCAGCAGCCGGTCCCACTGCATGTCGCGGTTGCGGTGCAGCCGCGGCTTCGAGCGCAGGTCCTTCAGCTCGGCGATCGGCTGGTTGGGCTCGATGCGCCAGCGGTTGGCGGCGCCCGGCAGGCGCGCGACGACGTTGGCCTGCAGGCCCACCAGTTCCTTCTGCAGATCGAGGTAGGTCAGGCCGTCGCCGTTGTTCAGCACCGTGTCGGCGTCGTCGAGCTCGACCTCGAAGTGGTCGGCCGCCACCTTGGTCACGTGGCCCACGGACAGGCCCGCGTGCTTGGGCGTGTCGAAGGCGCCGATGTCCATCTGGCGGCCGTTGACGAAGTAGTCGGTGGACTCGCGGTTGAAGTTGCGGTCGGGGTCGGGCGTGAAGTTGAACGTGGCCTTGCCGGCGGAGGCGGCGCGCAGCTCGGGGCGGCGCTCCAGCATCTCGTCGAGCTGGCGGCGATAGTGGGCGGTGATGTTCTTCACGTAGCCCATGTCCTTGTAGCGGCCCTCGATCTTGAAGCTGCGGATGCCCGCGTCCACCAGCGTGTCGAGGTTGGCGGTCTGGTTGTTGTCCTTCATCGACAGCACGTGGCTGTCGTGCGCCACGATGCCGCCCTTGGCATCGGTGACGGTGTAGGGCAGGCGGCAGGGCTGCGAGCAGTCGCCGCGGTTGGCGCTGCGACCGGTGTGCGCGTGGCTCAGGTAGCACTGGCCGCTGTAGGCCACGCACAGCGCGCCGTGGATGAAGAACTCCAGCGTGGCATGGGGCGTGACGGCGGCGATCTCGCGGATCTGGCGCAGGTCGAGCTCGCGCGCGAGCACCATCTGCGAGAAGCCGACGTCCTGCAGGAATTTCGCCTTCTCGGGGGTGCGGATGTCGGTCTGCGTGCTGGCGTGCAGCTGGATCGGCGGCAGGTCCAGCATCAGCAGGCCCATGTCCTGGACGATCAGCGCGTCGGCGCCGGCGTCGTGCACGGCCCAGGCCATGCGGCGGGCGTCTTCCAGCTCGTCGTCGCGCAGGATGGTGTTGAGCGTGATGAACACCTTGGCGCCGAAACGGTGCGCATGGCGGGTCAGGCGCTCGATGTCGCGCAGGTCGTTGCCGGCCGAGGCGCGCGCGCCGAACGCCGGGCCGCCGATGTAGATCGCGTCCGCGCCGTGGTTGACGGCCTCGATGCCGATGTCGGCGTTCTTGGCCGGCGCGAGGAGTTCGATCTCGGCCGTGACCGCGGGCGCCACGGCATTGAAGTTGAACGGGGACGGATGCATGGTGTCGGGCTCGAGGAGGCGCTGCGGGTCGCCTCGTGGGAAACGGCAGCGGGGCGCCGGTGGCGGCGGCCGGGGCGGGCTGGATCAGCCCGGCGGGGCGCGCCTGGACGGCGTTCCGGCCCGTGCTGCGCGCAAGGGCGGATTATCGCAGGCCGGGGCGATTCGTGCACGTGGCGCCGCGCCCGGGCGACCGGGCCTCAGGCCAGGATGTAGGACGCCGCGCCGGTGGCGATCAGCACGCCGTCCTCGTTGACCAGCCGCATCTGGGTCGAGCCGACGCGCCCGCCCAGCCGCGTCACCTCGGCGCTGGCGACGAAATGCTTGCCGACGCCCTGGCGCAGGAAGTCGACGCGCAGGTCGATCGTGCCGATGCGCGCGAAACGCTGCAGCACCTGCTCGGCGGAATCGGCGGGGTGCCGCTCGCCGATGGCGGCCATCAGGGCCAGCCCGGCGGTGGCGTCGAGCACGGCGCTGATCACGCCGCCGTGCAGCCGGCCGTACAGGAAGTGGCCCACCAGCGCGGGCTGCATGTCGAAGCGCAGCGAGGGCGCCGGCAACGCGACGGATTGCACGCGCAGCCCCAGCACCTCGTTGAAGCTGATGCGCTGCTCGAACATGTCGGTCAGCAGCGCGACGAAGCGGGCCTGTTCGGCCGCGCTGCGGTGGGCGGGGGCGGGAGAAGCGTCGTCGGAGCGGTGGGGCATGGCCGCGATGTTAGGCCACGGCCCGCGTGAGGTATGGTCCCGCCCGTGACAGACCGCCTCGCTTCCCCTTCCGGCCGCCGCTTCGACCGGCTCGACCTCTGGCGCGGCTGTGCCATGGTCTGGATGGCCTGCTTCCACTTCTCGTTCGACCTCAACCAGTTCCACTTCCTGGCGCCGCCGCAGAACTTCTACGGCGACCCGTTCTGGACCACCCAGCGCCTGTGCATCGTGTCGATGTTCCTGCTGGGCGCCGGTGCCGGCCAGGCCGTGGCCATCGATGCCGGCCAGACCTGGGCCCGGTTCTGGCGCCGCTGGGCCCAGGTTGCCGGCTGCGCGCTGCTGGTATCGCTGGGCTCGCTGACGATGTTCCCGCTCAGCTGGATCAGCTTCGGCGTGCTGCACGGCATGGCCGCGATGCTGCTGCTGCTGCGCCTGCTCGGCACGCGCCTGCCGCCCGCGCGCCTGGCGCGCACGCCGCTCGCGTTCGCGGGCGTGGCGCTGGTCGCCGCGCTCGCCTGGATGCTGCCGCACTGGGTGGCCGAGCCGTTCTTCGACACCCGCCTGACCAACTGGGTGGGCCTGGTCACCCACCTGCCGCGCACCGAGGACTACGTGCCGGTGCTGCCCTGGCTGGGCATGATGCTGGCCGGCTACCTCGCGGCCAGCGTGCTCCTGGTGCATGCCCGGGCGGCATTCAGCGGCCCGGTGCCGTCCTTCGCGCGACCGCTGGCGGTGCTCGGCCGCTGGTCGCTCAGCTTCTACATGATCCACCAGCTGATCCTGATAGGCTCGCTGGAACTTTTCAGAATGGTCTTCCCATGAGCAGCCCCCGAATCCTTTTTGGTTTTCATGCCATCACCGTGCGCATGAAGACGGCGCCGAAGTCCGTCATCGAGCTGCACGTCGAGGCCAACCGGCGCGACGCGCGCATGCGCTCGTTCGCGGACCGCGCCCGCGAGGCCGGCATCAAGATCGTGGAGACCGACGGCGAGCGGCTGGACAAGCTGGCCGGCACGGCGCGCCACCAGGGCGTGGTCGCGCGCGTCGAGGTGGTGGCGATGCCGCATTCGCTGGACGAGGTGATCGAGGCCGTCGAGGGCCCGCCGCTGCTGCTGGTGCTCGACGGCGTGACCGACCCGCACAACCTGGGCGCCTGCCTGCGCGTGGCCGACGGCGCCGGCGCGCATGCCATCGTCGCCCCGAAGGACCATGCGGTGGGCGTCAACGCCACCGTGGCCAAGGTGGCCAGCGGCGCGGCCGAGACGGTGCCCTACATCATGGTGACCAACCTCGCGCGCACCCTGAACGAGTTGAAGGACTTCGACATCCGCGTCATCGGCACCAGCGACGACGCCGAACGCACGCTGTATGACCTCGACCTCACCGGGCCGGTGGCCTTCGTGCTGGGGAGCGAGGGCGACGGCATGCGCCAGCTCACCCGCAAGACCTGCGACGAGCTGGTGCGCATCCCGATGGCCGGCGCCGTCGAGAGCCTGAACGTGTCGGTGGCCGCGGGCGTGTGCCTCTTCGAGGCCCTGCGCCAGCGCACCCGGGCCGCCCCCCGAACCTGATCACCCCGTTTCGGCGGGGCCCGCGTTCAACCCCCATCGACAGGGATCGGGGAGGTTCGGATGCTGCAGGGACGATGGGCGATGTGGGCGGGGTGCTGCCTCGCGATGGCACAGGCGATGGCGCAGGAGGTCGTGCCGCCGCGACCCGAACCGGCCCTGGTGCAGGTGGCCGCGGGCGCGCAGCCGATCCGGCTGGCCCATGCCGGCGTCGACGTGTTCGTCGAGGGCAGCCTCGTCCACACGGTCGTCGACCTGACGCTGGCCAACCCGAATGCCCGCGTGCTGGAGGGCGAGCTGCAGTTCCCCTTGCACGCCGGCCAGACCGTGGCCGGCTTCGCGCTGGACATGGCCGACGGCTCGATGCGTGCCGCGGTGCCGGTGCCCAAGGCGCGCGGCCGCCAGGTGTTCGAGGAGGTGGTGCGGCGCGGCGTCGACCCGGCCCTGCTGGAGCAGACCGCCGGCGACAACTTCCGGCTGCGCGTGTATCCGCTGCGGGCGGGCGGTTCGCGCCACGTGCGCATCGCGCTCGTCGAATGGCTTGCCCCGGACGCCCGCGAACGCCTGTCGCTGGGACTGCCGCTGGACTTCGCGGGCACGCCGGCCGACACGCTGGACGTGCACCTGCGCCTGCACGCCACCGACGCCGCCGGCGTGCGCCTGGGCGACGGGCTGGAAGGCGCGAGCGTGCAGTCGCTGGGCGCGGATGCCGACGTCCGCCTGCATCGCGTCGACTGGCGCCCGCGCGCCGACGGCCACCGGTCGGCGGTCGCCAGCTGGCCCGCGCCACGCGGCGACACGCTGCTGCGCGAACGCGTCGACGGCCAGGGCTACTTCCATGTCGAACTGCGCGTGCCCGACGCGCCGGCACCGCGCCCCCGGCCGGACGAGCTGACGCTGGTCTGGGACGCGTCCGGCTCGGGTGCCCGGCGCGACCACGAGCGCGAGCTGCGGCTGCTGGCGGCGCTGTTCGCCTGGCAGCCCGACGTGCGAGTGCGCCTGCGCGTCGTGCGCGACGCGGCCGAGCCCGAGCGCCTGTTCGACGTCCGCCATGGCGACTGGCAGGCCCTGCGCGACACCTTGAAGCGCATGGCCTACGACGGTGCGAGCAACGCGTCGCTGTGGACGGCGCCGGCCGGCGCCGCCACCACCCGCAACGGCCTGGCGCTGCTGTTCTCCGACGGCCTGGGCAACTGGGGCGGCACGCTGCCGGCCGCCGCCGGCAGCGTGCCGGCGTACGCGGTGCAGTCGGGCGCGGGCGGCTCGGCACTGTTCCTGCGCCAGTGGGCCGACGCGCGCGGCGGCGACCTGCTGGACCTGGACGCGCTGTCGGCCGACGACGCGCTGCGCCGGATCCGCCAGCGCGGCACGCACCTGCTGCGCATCGAAGGCGAGGGCTTCGAGCAGGCGGTCGTCGCGTCGACGCGCCCCGACGCCGGGCGCCTGGTGCTCGCCGGCCGCTTCACGGCGGCGAGCGCGCGGATCGACCTCGTGCTGGCCGGCGGCGACGGCCGCCTCCGCCATCAGGTCGTCGAACTCGCCGCGCCGCCGCTGGCCGAGAGCGCCGACGCGGCCGGCTTCGTGGGCCAGCGCTGGGCGCGCCTGCGCATCGACGAACTGCTGGCGCAGCCGGCGCTGCATCGCACCGAGATCGAGGCGCTGGGCCAGCGCTTCGGCCTCGTCACGCCCGAGACTTCGCTGATCGTCCTCGAGACGCTGGCCGACTACCAGCGCTACGAACTGCGGCCGCCGTCCGGTCCGCTGCGCGCGTCCTACGACGAGGCCGTGCGCACCGCCGCCTCGGCCAGGGCGGCGCAGTCGGCGCGCCATCTGGCCGCGCTGGTGGAGCGCTACCGCGCGGTCCAGGCCTGGTGGGACCAGGACTTTCCGAAGGATCGCCGCGCCGCCCGCGACGCCGTCGCGCAGGTAGCCGGCGCGACCGCTTCCGCCGGCGTCCTGCACGAGGCCATGGCCGACCGCGCCGCGGCCCGGCTGGCCGCGCCCGCCGCCCCCGCGCCCCCCATGCTGGCGGCCACGACGAACGCCGCGCCGGCCGACGCCTCCCGCCCGGAGGCGCAAAAGGCCTTGAAGAAGGACGGCGACGCCCCGGCGGGCATCCGCATCGCCGTGCAGGCCGCGTCGCTGGACGAGGCCGGCATGCGCCGCCTGGCCCAGGCCGGCGCCGACGAGCGCTACGCCGTCTACCTCGACCAGCGCCTGGCCGCCTCGGGCAGCCCGGCGTTCTACCTCGACGCGGCCCAGGTGTTCGCCGCGCACGGGCAGCGCGCGCTGGCGCTGCGCGTCGTGTCCAACCTCGCCGAGCTCCACATCGAGGACCGCGGCCTGCTGCGCGTGCTGGCCTACCGGCTGCAGGAAATGGGCGAGGCGGCCGAGGCGGTGCGCCTGCTGCAGCGCGTGGCCGCCATGGCGCCCGACGAGCCGCAGTCCTGGCGCGACCTCGGCCTCGCGCAGGCGGCGGCCGGCGCCTGGCAGGCGGCCGTCGACGCGCTGTGGAGCGCGGCCTCGGGTGCCTGGGACGCGCGCTTCGGCGACATCGACGTGATCGCGCTGGGCGAGCTCGACGCCATCGCCGCCACCCACGCGGTGGACGTCTCGGCCGTCGACCCGCGGCTGCACCGCAACCTGCCGCTGGACGTGCGCGTGGCGCTGGCCTGGGACACCGACAACACGGACATCGACCTGTGGGTGAAGGATCCGCACGACGAGTGGGTGAGCTACCAGAGCCCGCTCAGCCGCCAGGGCGGGCGCGTCACGCGCGACGTCACCAACGGCTACGGGCCCGAGGTGTTCGCGCTGAAGCAGGCGATTCCCGGCGTCTACGAGGTGCATGCCAAGTATTACGGCTCGCACCGGCAGGTGCTCGGCAACGGCACCAGCGTGATGATGCGGCTGACCACCGGCTTCGGCACCCGCGCCGAGCAGCACCGCGACGTCATCCTGCGGCTGGAGGAGGCCCGCGACGATGTCCTGGTCGGCAGCTTCGAGGTGAAGTGAGGAGCGCGCTCAGGCCAGGAACGCGCCCACCAGCCCGCCTGCGGCGATCAGCCACAGCGGGCTGACCTTGGTGGCCAGGCAGGCGGCGACGGTGGCCGCCATCGTGGCGAACAGCCACGGGCTGCCGTAGGCCGGCTTGCCGAGGATGAAACCGCTGGACAGCACCAGCCCGACGGTGAGCGGCGCCATGCCCGCCACGAAGGCCTGCACGCCACGCGTGCCGCGGCGCGCCTCGCCCCAGCGTGCCGCGGCCAGCGTCAGCGTGGTCGACGGCAGCAGGATGCCGGTCATCGTCACGCACATGCCGAAGAACCCGCCCAGGCCCCAGCCGAGCACCGCGACGAACAGCAGGTTGGGGCCGGGCGCGGCCTGGGCGATCGCCACCGACGCGCTGAACTGCTCGTTGGTCATCCAGTGGTGCTGCTCGACCAGGAAGCGGTGCATCTCGGGCGCGGTGCCGATGGCGCCGCCGATCGACAGCAGCGACAGCAGCAGGTATTGCGCGAAGATGACGCCCCAGTCGCCGCTGGAGAGCACGGGCGCGGTCACCGGCGTCATGGCGCCAGCCTGCGCCAGGCCGCGAGGCAGGCGAGCCCGCCGAGCCCGGCCAGCATCCAGGCCAGCGGCACGCGCAGCAGGGCGATGCAGACGAACATCAGCGCCGCCAGCGCGACGGCGGTCGACGCGCCCAGCGCGCTGCGGCGCAGGGCGGTCAGCAGCTTGATGCCGGTCGCCAGGATCAGCCCGGCCGCCGCGGCGCCCATGCCGCGCAGCGCGCCGGCCACGACCGGGTGTTGCGCGTAGTGGGCGTAGACCACGGTCAGCGCCAGCACGATGCACCACGGCGCCAGGATCATGCCGCCGAGCGCCGCCAGCCCGCCGCGCCAGCCGAAGGCGCGGTCGCCGAACATCAGCGACAGGTTGACGACGTTGGGCCCGGGCAGCACCTGCGAGACGGCCAGCAGCTCGAGGAACTGCTCGCGCGTGAGCCAGCGTTCGCGCTCCACCAGCTCGCGCTGGGCGATCGGCAGCACGCCGCCGAAGCCCTGCAGGGCGAGCCGGGTGAACACGCGGAAGATCTCGCCGGGCGAGCCGGGCACGCGCAGCGCGTCGTCGGCAAGGACGGAATGCGGGCTGTCGGCGGGCGCGGCAGCGGCGCCGGACAGCGACTCGCCGGCCGCCGGCAGCGGCGACGGCGCTGCCGCGGAGGCGATCGGGGTGTCGGGAGGCGTCACGGCGGGTCTTCGAACTTTGCGCCAGCGTACTCCGGAGGCGCGTCCCTGGAAAGTCTTATGTCTTATATAAGACTAAAGGAATCGGATTTCCGCTCGGTCGGCCGGGCGCACGGCGCTCAGCGCAGGACCTTCAGCGCGTCCGGATTGACGATGTTGGTGGGCGTGCCGTTGATGAAGTTGACGACGTTGTCGAACGCGGCGCCGAAGTAGGCCTCGTAGCTGCTCTGCTCGACATAGCCGATGTGCGGCGTGCACACCGCGTTCTCCAGCCGCAGCAGCGGATGGCCGGCCAGGATGGGCTCGCTCTCGAACACATCGACCGCCGCCATGCCCGGGCGGCCGCGGTTGAGCGCCGCCACCAGTGCGGCCTCCTCCAGCAGTTCGGCCCGCGAGGTATTGACGAACAGCGCCGTCGGCTTCATCTGCAGCAGGTCGTTCAGGCGGATCAGGTGACGGTTCTCCGGCGTGAGCCGCAGGTGCACGCTGAGCACGTCGGCGCTGGCGAACAGTTCCTCGCGCGTGGCCACGGCGCGATGGCCGTCGGCGGCGGCGCGCCCGCGCGACTCTTCGGAGCCCCACACCGACACCTCCATGCCGAACGCGCGGCCGTAGCCGGCCACCAGCTTGCCGATGCGCCCGTAGCCCCAGATGCCCAGCGTCTTGCCGCGCAGCGTCATGCCGATGCCGAAGTTGGGCGGCATCGACGCGGCCTTGAGGCCGGACTGCTGCCAGGCGCCGTGCTTGAGGCTGGCGATGTACTGCGGCAGCCGGCGCATCGAGGCCATGATCAGCGCCCAGGTGAGCTCCGCGGGCGCGTAGGGCGAGCCGACGCCCTCGGCCACGGCGATGCCCTGCTGCGTGCAGGCGTCGATGTCGATGTGCTCGCCCACCTTGCCCGTCTGGGCGATCAGGCGCAGCTTGGGAAGCTTCTCCAGCAACTGGCGCGGAAAGCGCGTGCGCTCGCGGATCAGCACCAGTACCTCGGCGTCGCGCAGCCGTATCGAGAGCTGGCCGATGCCCTTGACGGTATTGGTGAACACCTTCGCGTTCAGTTCGCTGAGCTTGGCCGCGCACGGCAGCTTGCGCACGGCGTCCTGGTAGTCGTCGAGGATGATGATGTTCACGCGTCCGATTATGGCCCCCGCGGCGCGCGGCGAGCCCGGTGCGGCGGACGTGGAAAGGCCGCCCGCAGGCGGCCTTCGCGCGCAACAGTCGGGTTCGTTCAGAGCCGCTGGGTGGGCAGGGCGCCGACGTCGACGCTGCCGAACGCCTCGGGGAAGGTGCGGTCCAGCGTGCGGTAGAGCGCGGCACGCATGGTGCGGGTGGCCACGTCGTCCTCGCGCAGCGTGCCCAGCAGCGGGCCGCGCAGCAGCCACAGGTCGATCGGATCCTCGGCGGCACGCACCTGGGCACGCAGCCAGGCGCCCTTGCGGTGCGCCAGGTTCTCGACGGCCTGCATGAAGAGCTGCTTCATCTCGACGAAGGCGCGGCGCGATTCGATGCGCGCGGAACGCGACGCCGGAAAGCCCGGCGAATCGGGAAAGATCGACTCCGCGTCCAGCTGGGAGTCCAGCTCGGCCAGGCCGAGCAGGTCGATGCGAGGGTCAGTGGACATCGGCGGGTTCCGTGACGGGAGTGCTGGTGCGCTGGGCACGGGTGGGGAAGTGCTGGTTCACGCGCGCGAGGCGCGCATCGGCCTCGATCTGGCTGGTGCGACGCGCGACCAGGGTGTAGAGCTCCGAGCGCAGGTGCCACAGCTCGCGCAGCGAGCGGGCATGCTGGGCGCGGCGCAGCAGGTCGTTGTGGTCCACCTCGAGCACGCCCTCGAGTGCGGCGACGAACTCCGTGCGGGCGCGTTCCAGCGGCGTGCGCAGGGCCGGGACCGCCTCGACGTCGCCGCCCACCAGCCAGCGCAGCGTCGCCGACCACAGCGACTCGCTGCGCGGGCAGACGTCCGGCGGGCAGACGTTCATGCGCAGCGTCGTCGGTGCGGCGGGCTTGCGGTGCAGGAGGCGATGGAGGAGGGCGTTGCTCATGGTTTGATTTCGGTCCGCGAGGATCGAAACATGAGCTGATTGTTAGAAATTGCAGCTTTGCGTAAGCGTTGATAAGGAAGCGACTTCCCGACAGTTAAATGTCCGGTTTCGCCCGCCATTCTTCGCCCGCGGCCTCCCGGCCACCCTCAAGTTCTGGAAATCGCGGCGACGCGGCCGCGCCGGCGGGGGCCTCAGCGGCCGGCGCTGGCCGCCCGGGCACCCACGGACATCGCCGGCGGCAGGCCCTGGCGGGCGCGGTCGATGGCCGCGCACAGTTCGCGTGCGCCGTCGACGAAGCGCGGGCCGCTGCGGGCGATCAGGTCGCCATCGAGGCGGGCGAACTCGCCGTGGCGGGTGGCGCTGACCTGCGCGAACTCGCTCCAGCGCCCGGGCCGCGCGGGCTCGCTGCCGCTGCCGGCCGTCACCACCAGTTCCGGGTCGCGCTGGATCGCCACTTCCCAGCTGACGGTGGCGGTGAGCGTGGGCAGCTCGGCGAACACGTTGGTGCCGCCGCAGGCGGAGATCGCGCTCGAGATCAGGTGCTGGCCGTTGAGCGTCATCAGCGGGGCGTCCCACAGCTGGTAGAAGACGCGCACCGGCCGCCGGCCGGCGTAGGCGGATTTCAGCGCCCCCCAGTCGGCGGCCAGCGCCTGCGCGCGCGCCTGCGCCACGCCCTCGGTGCCGGCCAGCCGGCCGATGCCGCGCAGCGTGTCGGCGAGTCCGTCGACGTTGCGTATCTCGACCTCGTAGACGGCCAGGCCCAGCGAGCGCAGCTTGGTCTTGATGCGGTCGGACGTGCCGCTGCCCCAGACCAGGACCAGGTCGGGCCGCAGCTGGGTCAGCGCCTCGTAGTCGACCGCGAACGCGTCGCTGATGACCGGCTTGGACAAGGCCTCGGGCGGATAGTCGCTGTAGCGGCCGACGGCCACCAGCCGGCTGCCGGCGCCGGCCGCGTACACGAGCTCGGTCAGGTGCGGCGCCAGCGACACGATGCGGCGCGCCGGGTGGGGCAGCACGACCTCGTGGCCGCCGTCGTCGATCAGGCGCAGGGCCGGCTCCGCGGCCCGGCTCGCGGGCGGCGCGATCAGCAGGAGGGCGAGGGCGAGCGGGCGCAGCCTCATGGCGCGATCCCGGCCTCGCGCAGCGCGCGCGCGTCCGGGGCCGCCGCGCCGGGCCGCGGGCGGGCGGCGGGCGGCAGGGCCTTCCAGAAGTCGCAGGTCGCCGCGACGGCGCAGCGGCCGCACTGCGGCATGCGTGCCAGGCAAACGTAGCGGCCGTGCAGGATCAGCCAGTGGTGCGCCTCGTCCAGGTACTTGCGCGGCACCCGCTCGAGCAGCTTCAGCTCCACCGCCAGCGGCGTCTTGCCGGGCGCCAGGCCGGTGCGGTTGGCGACGCGGAACACGTGGGTGTCGACTGCCAGCGTGGGCTCGCCGAAGGCCACGTTCAGGATCACGTTGGCCGTCTTGCGGCCCACGCCCGGCAGTGCCTCCAGCGCGGCGCGTTCGCGCGGCACCTCGCCGCCGTGGCGTTCGACCAGCATGCGGCAGGTCTCGAGCAGGTGTTTCGTCTTCGTGCGGTACAGGCCGATGGTGCGCACGTGCGCCTCGACGCCGGCCGTGCCGAGCGCGAGCATGCGCTGCGGCGTCGGCGCGGCGACGAACAGCGTGCGCGTGGCCTTGTTGACGCCGACGTCGGTGGCCTGGGCCGACAGCAGCACCGCGACCAGCAGCTCGAACACGCTGGCGTAGTGCAGCTCCGACGCCGGGTGCGGGTTGGCGGCCTGGAGCGTGGCGAAGAAGGTCTCGATGTCGGCGGCGTTCATGCGGTCCTGGGGGAAGTGTCGGCGAACCAGCGCCAGAGCAGGGGCTGCAGCTGGACGACCAGCACGCAGGCGAGGATCAGCGCGCAGCCGGCCAGTCCGGTGCGGTCGAGGCGGTCGCCCATGAACAAGGCGCCGAACGCGGCGGCGAACACCGTCTCCGTCGACAGCACGATGGCGGAATCGGCGGGACGCGTGTGCCGTTGCGCCACCACCTGCAGCGTGAAGCCCAGCCCCACCGACAGCACGCCGGTGTAGACGATGGCGCCGAGCGCCTGCCAGGCGCCGTGCGCGGTGACGGGCTCGAGTGCGAGCCCCAGCCCCAGCGCGAGCAGGGCGCAGGCGATGAACTGGCCGCAGGCCACCAGCATCGCGCCGTGCAGCCGGTTGGCGGCGCGGCCCACCAGCATCACGTGCGCGGCCCAGGGCACGCTGCTGGCGATGACCCACCAGTCGCCGGTGCGCAGTTGGAGCAGGCCCGCGGCCGACGCCCCGCCGGTCAGCAGCCAGGTGCCCGCCATGCAGCCCGCGGCGGCCAGCCACGTGGTCCAGTGGGGGACGTGGCCCTGCACGGCCCAGCCGAACACGGGCACCAGCGGGATGTAGAGCGCGGTCAGGAAGCCGGCGTTGGTCACGCTGGTGGTGAGCATGCCGATCTGCTGCATCGCCGAGCCGAGGAACAGCAGCGTGCCCAGGCCGGCGATGTGCGCGAGGTCGCGCGGGCGCGGTTGGCGGCCCTGCGCGCGCAGCGTGCGCCACTCGCGCCAGGCGAACGGGGCCACGACGACCGCGCCGAGCGCGAAGCGCAGCCCGGTGAACATGAACGAGCCCAGGCTGCGCGTGCCGATCGCCTGGGCCACGAAGGCCGAGCCCCAGATCAGCGCGACCAGCAGCAGCAACAGGTTCGAGCGCGCTCTGGTCAGCGGCACGTGGGCGGGGTGCGCGGTGGCGACGTCGTCGAACGTCGCGGCGTCGGCCTGCACCGGCTGCGTCATCGGGCGCGCCCCTGTGCGCGCACCCGGGCGCGCGCCAGCGCGGCCGCGATGGCGGCGCGCTTGGGGTCGTCCGCGGGGCGGGACGGCACGTCGGCGGCCGCCGGGGTGGACTGCGCGTTCAGGCGGTCGTCGTGCTCGCGCGCCGCGCGCGCGAGGCGGGCCTGGTGGCGGAGGTACTGCGCGCGTGCGGTGTCCGCCTGCGCGCTGGACCACGCGGCCCAGCCGGTGGCGCCGGCGCTCGCTTCCTCCAGCGCGATGCAGTCCATCGGGCACACCGGCAGGCACAGCTCGCAGCCGGTGCAGTCGGCCTCGACGACCGCGTGCATGCGCTTGGGCGCACCGATGATCGCGTCGACCGGGCAGGCCTGGATGCACAGCGTGCAGCCGATGCAGGTGGCCTCCTCGATGTAGACGATGCGGCGCGGCGCCTCGTCGCCGAACGCGGGGTCCAGCGGCATCTCGGGCTGGCCCAGCAGGGCGGCAAGTCGGCGGATGCCCTCGGCGCCGCCGGGCGGGCACTGGTTGATCCCGGCCTGGCCGGCGGCGACGGCCTCGGCGTACGCGTGGCAATCGGGGTAGCCGCAGCGCGTGCACTGCGTCTGCGGCAGCAGGGCGTCGATGCGCGCCGCAAGCGACGCGACGCCCGGGGCGGGCGTCGCGGAGGGGGACAGGGACGGGACGGTGGGGCTCACCGTCGCGATTATCCCTTCGCCGTGGCCGTCACCTTGACCGTCTTGCGCGACTTGGCCGGCGCGGCCTTGGCGGCGACGGCGGGCGTGCGGCGCTTCCTCGCGGCCGGCGCGGCAGCGCCCTGGCCCGCGCGCTCGGTCTCGAAGCGCGCGATGAAGTCACGTACGTGCGGGTAGACGATGTCGCGCCAGCGGCGACCCGAGAAGATGCCGTAGTGGCCGGCGCCCTCGACGTCGTAGTGGAACTGGCGCGTCTTCGGGATGCCGGTGCACAGGTCGTGCGCGGCGCGGGTCTGGCCGGCGCCGGAGATGTCGTCGAGTTCGCCTTCGACCGTCAGCAGCGCCGAGGTGGCGATGTCCTGCGGCCGCACCAGGTGGCCGTCGACCTCCCAGGTGCCCTTGACCAGCGAGAAGTCCTGAAACACCGTCTTGATGGTGTCCAGGTAGTACTCGGCCGGCAGGTCCAGCACCGCGTTGTACTCGTCGTAGAACTTGCGGTGGGCCTCGGTGGAGTCGTCGTCGCCGCGCACCAGGTCCAGGAAGAAGTCGTAGTGGGCGGTGGCGTGGCGGTCGGGGTTCATCGCCACGAAGCCGGTGTGCTGCAGGAAGCCCGGATAGACCTGGCGCCGCGCGCCCGGGTAGTTTTCCGGCACGCGGTAGATGACGTTGTTCTCGAACCAGTCGTAGCTGCGGTTCATCGCCAGGTTGTTCACCGCGGTGGGCGACTTGCGGGCGTCGATCGGGCCGCCCATCATCGTCAGGCTCAGCGGCGTCGGCTTGCCGGCGCTGGCCAGCAGCGACACGGCGGCCAGCACCGGCACGGTGGGCTGGCACACGGAGATCACGTGCACGTCCGGGCCGATGTGGCCGATGAACTCCTGCACGTAGGCGATGTAGTCGTCGAGGTGGAACGGGCCGGCCTCCACGGGCACCATGCGGGCGTCGGTCCAGTCGGTGATGAATACCTTGTGGTCCTGCAGCAGGCTCTTGACGGTGTCGCGCAGCAGCGTGGAGTGGTGGCCCGACAGCGGGGCGACCACCAGCACGGTGGGCTGGGACTTCATGCGTTCCAGCGTGGCGGCATCGTCGCTGAAGCGCTTGAAGCGGATCAGGCGGCAGAACGGCTTCGCCAGCGCCACCTGTTCCTGCACCACGACGTCGACGCCGCTGCTGGAGATCCGGTTGACCTCGAACTCGGGCTTTTCGTAGTCCATGCCCAGCCGGTGCAGCAGCTCGAAGCCGGCCGACAGGCGTCCGGCGCCCGGCGTGTGGGTGAAGGGCGACAGCGGGTGCTTGTAGAGCTTGGCGGTCGCAGCGGCGAAATCGGCGAAGGGCGCCATCAAGGCGCGCTGGGCTTCGTAGAGGTGGTACAGCATGACGCTCTCAGGCCTTTCGGGGCACGGACATTACCTGTTGCGCGACAGGGGGCGGTCGCGCGACGCGGATTCTCGACGATTCCTGAACGAAGGCTTGTCGCCTTTGTTCGAATGTTAATTGCTGCGCTGCAGCATTGTCGGATACTACGCCGATTCGGGCCTGTGTGCTCACCGCAAAGGCAACGCGCGTGCCCGCTGCGGACGGAATGGCCGCAATCCGATGTGATCATGCAACCGCTTGCCGCGCACCAATCGGGGGAACAGGGCGAAGTTTTCCCGGCAGACGTGACGTCCAGGCGCAAGAAAGCCCCGGGGGACGCCCCGGGGCGGGCCGGCCGGCGGATGGATCAGGCCGCGACGGCCGCGATCGCCTTGGCCACGTAGGCCAGGTTGCCGTCGTTGAGCGCGGCCACGCAGATGCGCCCGGAATCGACGCCGTAGACGCCGAATTCGCTGCGCAGGCGCTGCATCTGGGCGGCCGTCAGGCCCGAGTAGCTGAACATGCCGTTCTGCTTGACGATGTAGCTCAGGTCGCCCTGGACGCCGGCGTTGACGAGCTGGTCCACCAGCGCGCCGCGCATGCGCTTGATGCGCTCGCGCATGCCGGTCAGCTCGCCTTCCCACTGCGCGCGCAGCGCGGGCGTGGTGAGCACCGTGGCGACGATCTGCGCGCCGTGCGTCGGCGGGTTGGAGTAGTTGGTGCGGATGACGATCTTTAGCTGCGACAACACGCGCGTGGCCTCGTCCTTCGACGAGCACACCACGCTCAGCGCGCCCACGCGCTCGCCGTACAGGGAGAAGCTCTTCGAGAACGAGGTCGAGACGAAGAAGTCGAGGCCGGCGGCCAGGAACTGGCGCACGACGGCGCCGTCCTCGGCGATGCCGAAGCCGAAGCCCTGGTAGGCCATGTCGACGAACGGCACCAGGCCGTGCTGCCTGATCGTGGCGATGACCGCTTCCCACTGGGCCGCGGACAGGTCGACGCCGGTCGGGTTGTGGCAGCAGGCGTGCAGCACGACGATGGTGCCGGCGGGCGCGGCCGCCAGCCGGGCGATCAGCGCGTCGAACGCCACGCCGCGGGTGGCGGCGTCGTAGTACGGGTACTGCTCGACGACGAAGCCGGCGTTGGTGAACAGCGCCCGATGGTTCTCCCAGCTCGGGTCGCTGATGAGCACCTTGGCATCCGGATGCAGGCGCTTGAGGAAATCGGCGCCCAGCTTCAGGCCGCCGGTGCCGCCGAGCGCCTGCACGGTGGCGACGCGCCCCTGCTGGACGACGTCGGAGTCGGCGCCGAAGACCAGGCCCTGCACGGCCTTGTCGTACGCGGCGATGCCGTCGATCGGCAGGTAGCCGCGCGCCTTCTGCAGGTCGACCAGCTGCTTTTCCGCGGCCGCGACGCAGGCCAGCAGCGGCAGCTTGCCGTTCTCGTCGGTATAGACGCCGACGCCGAGGTTGACCTTGGCCGGGTTGGTATCGGCATTGAACTGCTCGTTCAGGCCGAGGATGGGATCACGCGGGGCGAGTTCGACGGAGGCAAACAACGACATGGAGTCAGGTTCCTGGCAAGGGCTTGAAAAGCCCGGAAGGTGTCGGCAGATAAGGGAGTTGCGCCACGGCCGGAAGCCTTCTCCGTTGCGTTGCGCTACGCTGTCGGGTTGGTCGTCGCCGCAACGCGACGAAACAGGACCACCACCGGCAGTGTGCCGATTTTAAGGCCAACAGCCAGGGATTACCCGATGCCGATTGATTCTGACGTCATGCCGGAGCCGACCGCGGCCGGCTATGCGCACGCCGCGCGTGCCCCGCTCGCCGAAGGCGAGGCCGAGGCGCCCCAGGGCGAATTCATCACCTATCCGGGCTCGCCGTTCGAGCTGTTCCAGCCCTATGCGCCGGCGGGCGACCAGCCGGCGGCCATCGCGCAGCTGTGCGAGGGCCTCGAGGACGGCCTCACCTTCCAGACCCTGCTGGGCGTCACCGGGTCGGGCAAGACCTTCACGATGGCCAACGTCATCGCGCGCATGGGCCGGCCGGCGATCGTGTTCGCGCCCAACAAGACCCTGGCCGCGCAGCTCTACAGCGAGTTCCGCGAGTTCTTCCCGAAGAACGCGGTCGAGTACTTCGTCAGCTACTACGACTACTACCAGCCCGAGGCCTACGTCCCGCAGCGCGACCTGTTCATCGAGAAGGACTCGTCGATCAACGAGCACATCGAGCAGATGCGGCTGTCGGCCACCAAGAGCGTGCTGGAGCGGCGCGACACGGTGATCATCGCGAGCGTGTCGGCCATCTACGGCATCGGCAAGCCCGAGGACTACACGCAGATGCGCTTCATCCTGCGCAACGGCGACAAGCTGGGCCAGCGCGACGTCATCGCGCAGCTGATCCGCATGCAGTACACGCGCAACGAGACCGACTTCTCGCGCGGCTCGTTCCGGGTGCGCGGCGACACCATCGACGTGTTCCCGGCCGAGCACTCGGAGCTGGCGATCCGCATCGAGCTGTTCGACGACGAGGTGGAGTCGCTGCAGCTGCTGGATCCGCTGACCGGCCACATCCGCCAGAAGGTGCCGCGGTTCACGATCTACCCGTCCAGCCACTACGTGACCCCGCGCGAGCGGGTGGTCGCCGCCGTCGAGACGATCAAGGAAGAGCTGCGCTGGCGCCTGGACGAGCTGGTCAAGCAGGGCAAGCTGGTGGAGGCGCAGCGCCTGGAGCAGCGCACCCGCTTCGACCTCGAGATGCTGCAGGAGGTGGGCCACTGCAAGGGCATCGAGAACTACACGCGCCACCTGTCGGGCGCGAAGCCGGGCGATCCGCCGCCCACGCTGGTGGACTACATGCCCAAGGACGCCATCATGTTCCTCGACGAGAGCCACGTGATGATCGGCCAGATCGGCGGCATGTTCAACGGCGACAAGGCGCGCAAGACCAACCTGGTCGACTACGGCTTCCGGCTGCCGTCGGCGCTCGACAACCGGCCACTGAAGTTCGAGGAGTTCGAGAAGAAGATGCGCCAGTGCATCTTCGTCTCGGCCACGCCGGCCGACTACGAGAAGACGCATGCCGGCGCGGTCGTCGAGCAGCTCGTCCGCCCCACCGGCCTGATCGACCCGACCGTGGAGGTCCGCCCGGCCACGACGCAGGTCGACGACGTGCTGCAGGAGATCCGCGAGCGCACGATCAACGGCGACCGCGTGCTCATCACCACGCTCACCAAGAAGATGGCCGAGCAGCTGACCGACTACCTCACCGAGAACGGCGTCAAGGTGCGCTACCTGCACTCGGACATCGACACGGTCGAGCGCGTCGAGATCCTGCGCGACCTGCGCCTGGGCGTGTTCGACGTGCTGGTGGGCATCAACCTGCTGCGCGAGGGGCTGGACATCCCCGAGGTGTCGCTGGTGGCCATCCTCGACGCCGACAAGGAAGGCTTCCTGCGCGCCGAGCGCAGCCTGATCCAGACCATCGGCCGCGCGGCGCGCAACGTCAACGGCCAGGCCATCCTGTACGCCGACAAGATGACCGAGTCGATGCGCAAGGCCATCGGCGAGACCGAGCGTCGGCGCGAGCGCCAGATCGCGCACAACCTGGCCAACGGCATCGTGCCGCGCGGCATCCGCAAGACCATCCGCGACCTGATCGACGGCGTCGCCGCCGAGCGCTCGGGCAAGGACGACCTGAAGTTCGCGCAGCAGGCCGCCGAGGTCGAGGCGATGAGCGAGAAGGACCTGGGCAAGCGCATCAAGCTGCTCGAGAAGCAGATGCTGGAGCACGCCAAGAGCCTCGAGTTCGAGAAGGCGGCGCGCGTGCGCGACCAGCTGGCCCTGCTGCGCGAGCAGGCCTTCGGCAGCGCCGGCCACGACCTCAACGTGGTGCCGGCGCCGGCGGCGGTGCGCAAGGCCTGAGGCCCGGGCGCCCGCCAGGTCGCGCGCCGATCTTCCCGCCTCTGTGGCCTGGCGCACATACAGGCGGCGTAGCGCACCCGCACACTGGATGTGCACACGCAGGGTGTCCGCCCGGACACGCTGCGTCGATGTCCTGATGGCGGCGAACCGGGACGTGGACCCGCCGCGGCGCGCGAGCAGCGCACCGCGGGTGGCCTGGCGCCCACGCTTTCCATTTCCCCCGCGTCGCCTCGAGCGACGACCGAACCAGGACATCGATGAAACCAGAATACGTGGCGATCACGGACGTGCTCGCGGACCCGAAGGCTGTCGTGCGCGAATGGCTGGTCGAGGTCTCGGGCGCGACCGGCTCCAGCCGGGTCAGCCACTCCACCGATGCCATCGTCGCCGAGGCCGGCGAGATCGCCCGCGCGGTGCATGACGGCCTGCGCGCCGAAGGCGACGTCGGCGCGTTCGAGGGCGCCGCGTGGGAGCGGCTGCGCGGCGTGCTCGAATCGCTGTCACGCTCGCGCGCCGCCCAGGGCGCCACGGCCGGCGAGACGAGCTGGTTCCTGCTGTCGTTCAAGCGGCCGCTGTTCGCCCGCCTGCAGCAGCACCTGGCCAGCGAACCGCCGATGCTGGTCGCCTCCCTGTGGGCGGTGTCGAGCCTGGTCGACAAGATGGCGCAGTTCACGCTCGAGGTCTACCAGCGTTCGCGCGAGGACATCATCAAGCGCCAGCAGGACGAGCTGCTGGAGCTGTCGACGCCGGTGATCAAGCTGTGGGACGGCGTGCTGGCCGTGCCGATGATCGGCACGCTCGACAGCGGACGCACGCAGCTGGTGATGGAGTCGCTGCTGCAGCGCATCGTCGACACCGGCTCGGAGCTCGCGATCATCGACATCACCGGCGTGCCGGCGGTCGACACGCTCGTCGCCCAGCATCTGCTCAAGACGGTGACGGCGATCCGGCTGATGGGCGCCGACTGCATCATCAGCGGCATCCGGCCGCAGATCGCGCAGACCATCGTGCACCTGGGCATCGACCTGCAGGGCATCACGACCAAGGCGACGCTGGCGGATGCGCTGTCGGTGGCGCTCAAGCGCTCCGGCTACACGGTCACCCGCACCAGCGCGGCCTGAGATGCGCATCCCGATCCTCCAGATGGGTGACTGCCTGCTGGTGACGATCCAGGCCGACCTGCAGGATCGCGCGGCCGTGTCGCTGCAGGACGACCTGGCGAGCAAGATCGAGTCCAGCGGCGCCCGCTCGGTGCTGATCGACATCTCGGCGCTCGAGATCGTCGACTCCTTCATCGGGCGCATGCTGGCGGGCATCTCCGGCATCGCGCGGGTGCTCGACACGGCCACGGTCGTGGTGGGCATGCAGCCGGCGGTGGCGATCACGCTGGTCGAGCTGGGGCTGTCGCTGCACGGCGTGCGCACGGCGCTCAACGTGGAGCGCGGCATGCGCCTGCTGCGGCTGGCTGCCGAGGAACGCGCCCTTGACCCCCACGCCTGACGTCCTCGAACTGCGCATCGAGGGCGACATCGTCACGTGTCGCCAGGCGGTGCGCCGCCTGGCCCAGGCCCTGTTGTTCTCGCTGGTCGACCAGACCCGCCTGATCACGGCCGCCAGCGAACTCGCGCGCAACACGCTGGTGCATGGCGGCGGCGGCCAGATGCGCTGGGCCGTGCTCAGGCGCGACGCGCGTTCCGGGCTGCAGCTCGACTTCGAGGACCGCGGCCCGGGCATCGCGGACCTGGCGCTGGCGCTGACCGACGGCTGGACCTCGGGTGGCGGCATGGGACTGGGCCTGTCCGGCAGCAAGCGGCTCGTGCACGACTTCGCGATCCGTTCGGTGGTGGGTGCGGGAACCTGCGTGACCATCACGCGCTGGGCCTGAGCATGCACCAGGTCTTCGACATGCACGACGTCAGCCAGGTCGGCGAGGCGCGGCGCGCCAGCGTGCTGATGGCCGGGCGCCTGGATTTCGACGAGACGGCCTGCGGCCGCTTGGCGCTGGTGGTGACCGAGCTCGGCAGCAACCTGGTGCGGCATGCCCAGGGCGGGCGGTTGCTCGTGGGCGTGCACGCCGACGTCGACGGCGCGCGGGTGGAGATCCTGGCGCTCGACGGCGGCCCGGGCATGGCCGACCTCGAGCATTGCCTGCGCGACGGCGTGACGAGTTCGACGACCGCGGGCACGGGCCTGGGAGCCGTGCGGCGCCTGGCCGACGACTTTGCCGCGTTCTCCGCCGTGCCGGGCGGCACCGTGATCCTGGCGCGCATCGCGCCCCGGCGCGCCGCGCCGCGCGGGCGCGGCGCCGAGCGCTTCAGCCATGGCGCCATATCGCTGGCCGCCGCCGGCGAGACGCAATGCGGCGACGCGTGGGCCGTCACCCGGCGCGGCGGGCTCGCCAGCGTCCTCGTGGTGGACGGCCTGGGCCATGGGCCGGAGGCCGATACCGCGGCGCAGGCGTGCCTGGCCGAGTTCCGCGCGACGCCGTTCGATGCCCCGTCCGCGACGCTGGGGCGGGCCCATGCGGCCATGCGGGCCACGCGCGGCGCCGCCGCGGCGATCGCGCACCTGGACGCCGATGCGCGCGCGGTCACCTTCTGCGGCGCGGGCAACATCGTCACCCGCCTGACCTCGGGCCTCGGCGATCGGTCGTTCCTGTGCCAGCACGGCACCCTCGGCCTGCAGGCGAGGCTCCTGCTGGACGTGAGCGCGCCGTGGCCCGACCACGCGCTGCTCGTGATGCATTCCGACGGCCTCGGCGGCCGCTGGGACCTGCGCCGGACGCCGGGCCTGCTCCAGTGCGATCCGGCCCTCATCGCGGCCTGGCTGATCCGCGCGCACATCGGCGGCCGCGACGACGCCACCGTCGTCGTCGTGCGCGCGGCCGCGGGCGGACTCGCGTGAGCGCGCTCATGCTGCGGCCCGCGCCCGAGCTCGCCGCCACCGTCGCGCGCCAGGCCGACGAGCTGGCCGCCCTGCGCCAGGAGCTCGAGCACACCAACCGCGGCGTCGTCGCGCTGTACGCCCAGCTCGACGACAAGTTCCGGGCGCTCTACGCCAGGGCGCATGGCGGCATCTGCCTGCTCGACGTCGACGGCCGCATCGTCGACGCCAACCCCGCGCTGCTGCGCCTGCTGCGGCGTGAACTCGCCGGCGTCGTCGGCCGGCGCATCGGCGACTTCGTCGCACCCGGCTGGGCCGACGGCCTGGCGGCGACGCCAGCGGGCAGCGACTGGCAGGCCGAGTTCCCGCTGGTCGACGGTGCCGGCGCGCGCGTGCATGTCGAATGGAGCGTGTCGCCGTTCGTCGAGGAGGGCATGAGCTTGGCGATGGCCACGGACGTGTCCGAGCGCATGCTCATCCACCAGGCCCGGCTGGAACTCCTGGAGCGCGAGCAGGTCGCCCGCCAGGAGGCCGAGCGGGTCAACCGGCTCAAGGACGACCTGATCGCCGTGCTCTCGCACGAACTGCGCACCCCGCTCAACGCCATCATGGGCTGGACGCACGTGCTGCTGCAGCAGGGCGGCGGAGAGCGGACCTTGCGCGGGCTGCGCGCCATCGAGCGCAACGGCAAGGCGCAGGCGCGCCTGATCGCGGACATCCTGGACATGTCGAGCATCAACATGGACAAGCTGCAGCTCGTGCAGGAGTGGTGCGATCCGGGCGAACTGGTGCGCAGCGCGCTCGACGACCTGCGCGAGTCGGCCGGTGCCCGCGGAGTCGAGCTGGCCTGCGCGCCGCCGCCGGCGCTGCGCGCGATCCACGTGGACGCCGGCCGCATGCGCCAGGTCGTCTGGAACCTGGTCGGCAACGCGATCAAGTTCTGCCCGCAGGGCGGCCACGTGGAGATCGCCCTGGCCGAGAGCGTCGATGCGCTGCACCTGTGCGTCGCCGACGACGGGCGGGGCATCGCGGCCGAGTTCCTGCCCTACCTGTTCGAGCGCTTCAGCCAGGGCGAGGTCGCGGCCACGCGCACCCGCGGCGGGCTCGGTCTGGGCCTGTCCATCGTCAAGCACCTGGTGGAAATGCACGGGGGAACGATCGCGGCGAGCAGCGCCGGGGTGGATCGCGGGGCGCGCTTCGACATCCGCCTGCCCACGCTCGCGGCGCGCGAGGGCCGGTCCGGCGGCGACGCGCCCTTGGCGCCGGCGCCCGCGGACGACCTGCCGGCCGACCTGCTCGCCGGCCTGCGGATCCTGGTGGTGGACGACGACCGCGACGGGCTGGCGGTGCTGGAGATCGTGCTGGCCGACCGCGGCGCGCGGGTGGCGGTCGCCACCGATGTCGACGGCGGGCTGCGCCGGCTGGCGGAATTCGCGCCCGACGTGGTGCTGAGCGACATCGGCATGCCGGGCCAGGACGGCCATGCGCTGATGCGTGCGATCCGGCGCGGCGAAGCGTCGGGCACGCGGGTGCCTTCGATCGCCCTGACGGCGTTCTCGCGCAAGCAGGACGTCGAGCAGGCGCTGGCCGCCGGCTTCGACGCCCACTGCCCCAAGCCCTTGCGGCCCCACGACCTGCTGCGGCTGATCGCCCGCGTCAGCGGCGTGCGCGCCGGCAAGCCCGCGCCGCCGTAGCGGGCGCGGCGCCGACCGATACTTGCGGCATGAACGCTCCGTCTTCGAAGGTCACGCGCGTCCTGATGGTCTGCCTGGGCAACATCTGCCGCTCGCCGTCGGCCGAGGCGATGCTGCGCCGCAAGGTGCACGAGGCCGGGCTGGCCGACCGTGTCGAGGTCGATTCGGCGGGCACCGCCGACTACCACGTCGACTCGCCGCCCGACCGCCGCGCCGTGGCCCACGGCGAGCGGCGCGGCCTGGCGATGCAGCAGCTGCGCGGGCGCCAGGTGGAGCGGGCCGACTTCGACCGCTTCGACCACATCCTGGCGATGGACGAGGACAACCTCGCCGACCTGCAGCGCATCCGCCCGCCGGGCTCGCATGCGCGGCTGGCGCTGCTGATGTCGTTCGCGCCGCGGTCGGGCGCGCGCGAGGTGCCCGACCCGTACTACGGCGGCGCCGAGGCCTTCGAGACCGTGCTCGACCTGGTCGAGTCGGCGGCCGATGGCTTCGTCGCTTTCGTGCGTTCGCAATAAGCCTTCGCGGCGTCCAAGACCGCTTTGGCCGGCATGGACTTTCGGCCCGCCCCACCGGGCGTCAGGGGTCGGATGACGAAGGTTTGCCGCACTGCAACACGGCACCCCGGCAATCTCGACAAAATCGGTGGGCCTCTGGCATAATCGACTAAAACGCTCGGAATCAACCAAGGGTTATCACTCCTCTCCGACCTCCAGTCGCGCCTCTTTCGAAGGGGCGGGCGCGGACCGAAGTCGATCGCCCAAATCACCCCAGGAGTGCACCCCATGCGTCTGACCACCAAAGGCCGCTTCGCCGTCACAGCGATGATCGATCTGGCCCTCCGCTCCAGCAACGGTCCGGTCGCGCTCGCCGCGATCTCGCAGCGCCAGCAGATCTCGCTGTCGTACCTGGAACAGCTGTTCGGCAAGTTGCGCCGCCACGAGCTCGTCGAGAGCACGCGCGGCCCCGGCGGCGGCTACTCGCTCGGCCGCGGCGCCGAGTCGATCACGGTGGCCGACATCATCGTCGCCGTGGACGAGCCGATCGACGCCACCGGCTGCGCCGGCAAGGAAAACTGCATGGGCGACGACACCGGGCGCTGCATGACGCACGACCTGTGGGCCAGCCTGAACGTGAAGATGATCGAGTTCCTCGATTCGATCTCGCTGAAGAAGCTGGTCGACGAGCAACTGGCCAAGGGCGTGTCGATCGAGGAGGTGCCGGTGCGCCGTGCGATCTCGTCGCAGCCGGTCGTCAAGCCGATCAAGATCAACGCGCCGAACTCGGTGTTCGCGCTCGGCAACGCGTTCTCGAAGTAATCGTCCTCCGGACTTCTGCTTTCTTCCTGCGAACCATGACCCCGCATCTTCCGATCTACATGGACTACGGCGCGACCACGCCGGTCGACCCGCGCGTGGTCGACGCGATGATCCCCTGGCTGCGCGAGCACTTCGGCAACCCGTCCTCGCGCTCGCACGCGTGGGGCTGGGAGGCCGAGGAAGCCGTGGAGCGCGCCCGCGGCCAGGTCGCCGCGCTGATCGGCGCCGATCCGCGCGAGATCGTCTGGACGTCCGGCGCCACCGAGTCGAACAACCTCGCCATCAAGGGCGCGGCCAACTTCTACAGCACGCGCGGCAAGCACCTGATCACCGTGCGCACCGAGCACAAGGCCGTGCTGGACGTCATGCGCGAGCTCGAGCGCCACGGCTTCGAGGTGACCTACCTCGACGTCGAGGCCAACGGCCTGCTGGACTTCGACAAGTTCAAGGCGGCGATCCGTCCCGACACGATCCTGGCCTCGGTCATGTTCGTCAACAACGAGATCGGCGTCATCCAGGACATCCCGGCGCTCGGCGCGCTGTGCCGCGAGCGCGGCATCATCTTCCACGTCGACGCCGCGCAGGCCACGGGCAAGGTCGACATCGACCTCGCCACGTTGCCGGTCGACCTGATGAGCCTGGCCTCGCACAAGACCTACGGCCCCAAGGGCATCGGCGCACTGTACGTGCGGCGCAAGCCGCGCGTGCGCCTGGAAGCGCAGATGCACGGCGGCGGCCACGAGCGCGGCATGCGCTCGGGCACGCTGCCCACGCACCAGTGCGTCGGCATGGGCGAGGCCTTCCGCCTCGCCGGCCTCGAGATGGGCGCGGAGCGCGAGCGCATCCGTGCGCTGCACGAGCGCCTGTACGCCGGCCTGCAGGGCATCGAGCAGGTGTTCGTCAACGGCGACCTCGAACGGCGCGTGCCGCACAACCTGAACATCTCGTTCAACTACGTCGAGGGCGAGTCGCTGATCATGGGCGTCAAGGGCCTGGCGGTGTCGTCGGGCTCGGCCTGCACCTCGGCCAGCCTGGAACCCAGCTACGTGCTGCGCGCGCTGGGCCGCAGCGACGAGCTGGCGCACTCTTCGCTGCGCATGACCATCGGCCGCTTCACCACCGAGCAGGAGATCGACGCCGCGATCGCGATGCTCAAGGACACGGTGGCCCGCCTGCGCGAACTGTCGCCCCTGTGGGACATGTACCGCGATGGCATCGACATCAGCACGATCCAGTGGGCTGCCCACTGATCTCCCATCCATATCGTTGAGGGCATAACAACATGGCATACAGCGACAAGGTCATCGACCACTACGAGAACCCGCGCAACGTGGGCGGCTTCGACAAGGGCGACGACAGCGTGGGCACCGGCATGGTCGGCGCGCCCGCCTGCGGCGACGTGATGAAGCTGCAGATCAAGGTCAATCCGTCCACCGGCCTGATCGAGGACGCGCGCTTCAAGACCTACGGCTGCGGCTCGGCGATCGCGTCGTCGTCGCTGGTCACCGAGTGGGTCAAGGGCAAGTCCCTGGACGAGGCGATGTCCATCCGCAACACCCAGATCGCCGAGGAACTGGCGCTGCCGCCGGTCAAGATCCACTGTTCCATCCTCGCCGAGGACGCGATCAAGGCCGCGGTGAGCGACTACAAGGCGCGTCACGGCGCCGGCGCGCTTGTGGCCGAGTCTGCGTCCGCGAACGCCTGAGGCCGAAGACGATGGCGGTGACCCTGACCGAGCGCGCCGCGAAGCACGTGACGCGCTACATCTCCAAGCGCGGCCGCGGCGTCGGCGTGCGCCTGGGCGTCAAGACGACCGGCTGCTCGGGGCTGGCCTACAAGCTCGAGTACGCCGACGACGTCGCCCCCGAGGACCTGATCTTCGAGGGCCATGGCGTCAAGGTGCTGGTCGACCCGAAGAGCCTGCCCTACATCGACGGCACGGAGCTGGACTTCGTGCGCGAGGGCCTCAACGAAGGCTTCAAGTTCCACAACCCGCGCGAGAAGGACAAGTGCGGCTGCGGCGAATCGTTCCGCGTCTGACCGTTCCGACAGCGGACGCCTCGAAGGCGCGGCACTTGTCGCGCCTTTTTGCTGGGCTGTCCCGTTGCACCCTCCTGCCGTCGTTCCCATGACCCTCGCCATCCGCCCCACGCCGCCCGAACACCCCCAGGTGCAAGCGCTGATCGCCGAGCTCGATGCCTACCTCGAGACGCTCTACGAGCCCGAGGACGTCTACATCGTCGACCTGGCCGGGCTGACCGACCCCTCCGTCACGTTCCTCGGTGCCTGGAGCGGCGACGCGCTGGTCGGTTGCGGCGCCGTGCGCCTGATGCCGGCCGAGCCCGCCACCGATGGCCGGCCCTACGGCGAGGTCAAGCGCATGTTCGTGTCGCGGGCACGGCGCGGCGAGCGCATCGGGGAGCGCCTGCTGGACGCGCTCGAGCGCGAGCTGCGCCAGCGCGGCATCGACCGCGCGCTGCTCGAGACCGGCCCCCCGCAGGTCGAGGCGCTCAGGCTCTACACGCGTTGCGGCTACGTGCGCCGTGCCGCCTACAGCGACTATCCCGACAAGCCCTCGGCGTCCGTGTTCATGGAGAAGCGATGGACGACGGACTGAGCCTGCAGGCGACCGACTTCGCGCTGTTCGGCCTGCCCGTGCGCTTCGCCATCGACGCGGGCGCGCTCGATGCGAAGTGGAAGTCGCTGCAGGGCGCGGCGCATCCCGACCGCTTCGCCACCGAGAGCGGGGCGGCGCAGCGGGTGGCGATGCAGTGGGCCATCCGAATCAACGAGGCCTACCGCCGGCTGAAGGACCCGCTCGCGCGCGCCGCCTACCTGTGCGCGCTGCATGGCGCCGACATCGAGGCCGAGAGCAACACCGCGATGCCCGCGGCCTTCCTGATGCAGCAGATGGACTGGCGCGACGCCCTGTCGGAGGCGACCACCGTGGATGCCGTCGACGCGCTGTCGGCCGAGGTCGTCGCGGCGCGCAACGTGACGCTGGCATCGCTGCAGGCTGCCATCGACGGCACCTCGACTCCCGACTGGCGCGCGGTCGCCGGCACGGTGCGCGGCCTGATGTTCGTCGACAAGTTCCTCGGCGACGTCGATCGAAGAATCGACGCGCTTTCCTGAGAAGACCCAAACCTCCATGGCATTGCTCCAGATCTCCGAACCCGGCCAGGCGCCCGACCCGCACCAGCGGCGCATCGCCGTGGGCATCGACCTCGGCACCACCCACTCGCTGGTCGCGGCGGTGCGCCACGGCGTGGCCGAGTGCCTGCCCGACGACCAGGGTCGCGTGATCCTGCCCTCGGCGGTGCGCTACCTGGACGGCGGCGGCCGCCAGATCGGCCACGACGCGCTGGCCGCGCAGGGCGACGACGCCGAGAACACCATCGTCTCGGCCAAGCGCTTCATGGGTCGTACGCTGGCCGACGTGGCCGGCCACCAGCGCCTGCCGTACCGCTTCGTCGACCAGCCGGGCATGGTCGGACTGCACACCCGCGACGGCGTCAAGACGGCGGTGGAGGTCTCCGCCGAGATCCTGGCCACGCTTCGCTTCCGCGCCGAGGACACCTTCGACGACGATGTCTACGGCGCCGTCATCACCGTGCCCGCGTACTTCGACGACGCCCAGCGCCAGGCCACCAAGGACGCCGCCCAGTTGGCCGGCCTGAACGTGCTGCGCCTGATCAACGAACCCACCGCCGCGGCCATCGCCTACGGCCTCGACCAGGGCGTCGAGGGCCTGTACGCCGTCTACGACCTGGGCGGCGGCACGTTCGACATCTCGCTGCTGCGCCTGGCGCGCGGCGTGTTCGAGGTGGTGGCCACCGGCGGCGATTCGGCGCTCGGCGGCGACGACTACGACCAGCGCCTGGCCAGCGCGCTCCTGCTGCGCGCCGGGCTGGGGACGCTGGAGGAACTCACGCCGCGCGAGCGGCGCCGCGTGCAGACCGAGGCGCGGCGCGCCAAGGAGGCGCTGACCGAGGCCGACGAGGTGGGCGTGTCCTTCGAGGTGGCGGGCCAGGTGCACGCGCTCGACGTCGACCGCGCCGAGTTCGAGGCCGCCACGGCCGACCTGACGGCGACCACGCTGCGCCTGCTCAAGCGCGTGCTGCGCGATGCCAGGGTGGCCGCGCAGGACGTGCAGGGCGTCGTGATGGTGGGCGGCTCCACTCGCATGCCGGCGGTGCGCGCGGCCATGGCCGAGCTGTTCGGCAAACCACCGCTGACCGACCTGAATCCGGACGAGGTCGTCGCGCTCGGCGCGGCGATCCAGGCCAACGCGCTGGCCGGCAACGCCACCAGCGGCGACCTGCTGCTGCTGGACGTCACGCCGCTGTCGCTGGGCCTGGAGACGATGGGCGGCCTGGTCGAGCGCGTCATCGAGCGCAACTCGACCATCCCGACGGCCAAGGCCCAGGACTTCACCACCTTCAAGGACGGCCAGACCGCGATGGCGGTGCACGTGGTGCAGGGCGAGCGCGAACTGGTCTCCGAATGCCGCTCGCTGGCCCGCTTCGAGCTGCGCGGCATCCCGCCGATGGTGGCCGGCGCGGCGCGCATCCGCGTCACGTTCCAGGTCGACGCCGACGGCCTGCTGAGCGTCAGCGCTAAGGAGCTCGGCTCGGGCGTGGAGGCGGCCATCGTCGTCAAGCCCAGCTACGGCCTGACCGACGAGCAGGTGGCCGGCATGCTCAAGGACGGCTTCGCGACCGCCGAATCCGACATGGCCGCGCGCAGCCTGCGCGAGGCCCAGGTGGACGCCGAGCGCATGGTGCTGGCCACCGGGTCGGCGCTGGCCGCCGACGGCGACCTGCTGACCGACGCGGAACGCCGCGCCATCGACGCGCTGGTCGAACGCGTGCGCGCCGTCGCGCGCGACGCGGACGAGCCGCGGGCGATCGAGGCCGCCGTCGAGGCGCTGGCCGACGGCACCGAAGGTTTCGCCGCGGCCCGCATGAACCGCGGCATCCGCGACGCCCTGGCCGGGCGCAACGTCAACGAGATCTAAATGACCACTATCCGGATCCTCCCGCACGCCGAACTCTGTCCCGAGGGCAAGACGATCTCGGTGGCCGCCGGCACCTCCGTGTGCGAGGCGCTGCTGGAGAACGACGTCGCCATCGAGCATGCGTGCGACATGAGCTGCGCCTGCACCACCTGCCACGTCATCGTGCGAGAGGGCTTCGGTTCGCTCAACGAGGCCGACGAGGCCGAGGACGACCTGCTCGATCGCGCCTGGGGGCTGACCCCGCAATCGCGGCTGTCCTGCCAGGCCATCGTGGCGGCCACCGACCTGGTGATCGAGATTCCCAAATACACCATCAACCACGCCCGCGAGAATCACTGAGCACGGTCGCGCAGTTGTCACACGCCGGCGGGCGCCGGAAACGAAAAAGCGGCCCGGAGGCCGCTTCGCGAGGGTGGCGCGGTGCGCGGACCGATTCCTTCAGCGCCAGTCGCGCACCATGCCGCGCACGGCGGCCACGGGCCACCATTGCTGCCATGCACCGGACGGGTTGACCGATTTCGGCGTCGCGCGCGTCATCAGCATGCCGTCGCGGTCGAGCTTGGCGATCAGTTCCTCGACATCGCGGGCGTTGGCGCCACTGCTGCGAGCCAGGTCGCGCACGCTGGCGAAACGCTGGGACAACTCGCTGACGACGCGGCGCATCGGGGTCTTCTGGAATCGCGGAGGCAGGTCCGGCCAAGCAGTGAGTTTGTATTGCATCTGGGTTCCCAACGACGTCTACGGCTCTGTGTATTGTTTGTTCCAGCGGTCAACTTGCATTGTCCGTCCGGTTGGTGAAGCCGAATATCACCATGTGCACGATTAAAACCGCCCATTCGAGTTTGCGGAAGAGAACGGGCACCGAGTTTGTAACGACTTGAGTCGACTAATGCACATTTACACTGCCTCATGATCGTTCTTGGCATTGAATCCTCCTGCGACGAGACCGGCGTGGCGCTGGTGGAAACCACAGGCGCCGCGCTGCCCGTGCTGCGCTCCCAGGCGCTGCACAGCCAGATCCGCATGCACCAGGCCTACGGCGGCGTCGTGCCGGAGCTGGCCTCGCGCGACCACGTCCGGCGCGTGCTGCCGCTGCTGGAGGCCGCGCTGGCCGACGCCGCGCTCACCAAGTCCGACGTCGACGTCGTCGCCTTCACCCGCGGCCCCGGCCTGGCCGGCGCGCTGCTGGTGGGCGCGGGCGTGGCTTGCGCGCTGGCGGCCTCGCTGGGCAAGCCCACGCTGGGCGTGCACCACCTCGAGGGCCACCTGATGTCGCCGTTCCTGTCGGCCGACCCGCCCGAGTTCCCGTTCGTGGCGCTGCTGGTGTCGGGCGGCCACACGCAGCTGATGCGGGTGGACGGGGTGGGGCGCTACGAGATGCTGGGCGAGACCATCGACGACGCCGCCGGCGAGGCCTTCGACAAGTCCGCCAAGCTGCTGGGCCTGGGCTACCCCGGCGGGCCGGCGCTGGCCGCGTTGGCCGCGCACGGCAACCCGGTGGCGTTCGCGCTGCCGCGTCCGCTGCTGCACAGCGGCGACCTCGACTTCTCCTTCGCAGGCCTGAAGACGGCCGTGATGACCGCCGCGCGCAAGCTCGGCCCCGCGCCAACCGACGCGCAGCGCGCCGACCTGGCCGCCAGCACCCAGGCCGCGATCTGCGAGGTGCTGGTCAAGAAGTCGCTGCGCGCACTGCAGGAGACGCGGCTGGCACGTCTCGTGGTGGCCGGCGGCGTCGGCGCCAACACGCGGCTGCGCGCGGAACTGGACGCGGCCGCCGCGCGTCGCGGACTGCGCGTGCACTACCCGGAGCTGGCCCTGTGCACCGACAACGGCGCGATGATCGCGCTGGCCGGGGCGTTGCGCCTGCAGTCCGACCCGACGCTGGCGCGCCTGGACTACGCGTTCGACGTCAAGCCGCGCTGGCCGCTGGCCCAGGCCTGACGGGCAGGCAAAAAAAGTCCCTCGCGCCAGGCGGCGGGAGGGACTCGGTGGCGGCGCAATGCGTTGGGGCCGCGCCGCCAAGGCCGGAAAGCCGCAGGCGACCCGGCCGGTCGAGGAACTCAGTTGACGGTCAGGCGGATCGACGCCGGGTTGCGCTTGACCAGCGTCAGCGTCAGCACGCCGTTGTCGAGCTTGGCCTGCGACGCGCCCTGGTCGAGCTCGGACTGCAGCGTGAAACTGCGGGCGAAGCTGGCCGGCGCGCGCTCGCGCAGGATCACGCGGTCGGCGGGCCTGGCGGCGTCGGGGGTGTCGGCAGCGGGCTCGGCGGCAGGCGCGGGCGTGGCGGCCTCGGCGACGATGCTCACGCTGCGGCCGTCGATGGACACCTTGACGTCCTCGCGCGTGACGCCCGGCACGTCCAGCGTGACGACGTAGGCGGTGTCGGATTCGCTGACGTCGATGGCCGGGCGGCGCACAGGAGACGCGTCGGCGGCGGGCTGGGCGAACAGGTGGTCGAAGGCGTCGTCGACGAGGCGGTCGAAACCACGGGTGCGGGCGGCGGCGCGACGGGAGACGGGAACGATGAACATGAGGGGACTCCTGGTTGGAAAGGGCTGTTCCTGGACGTCGTCCCCGTCGCCGTTCGGCGTGGGGGGGGCAGCGTCGCATGACCCTCAATTGGCCGCGTCCGAAACCATTTCAAGAGGCGATATTTTTCGCCGGCGCGCATTGAAATACGGTCCGCCGATCCCACGATCGGCCGCCCTGGCGCCGGCGCGTGCCCGTCGCCGGCGCCCCGGGCGGGCCGGGCGGGGAAGGGCGGCCCGCCGGGTCGGATTGGCGGGTGCCTTGCGGTTCGGCTATAATTCCATGCTTGTCCTCGGAGTCGCCTTCCTTTTCAGGAGAGTCGCCGGTGGCAAGTCCAGCACGCCCCGGGTCGGTTTCACTCGGGTGCGCAAGTCGTCAAGGAAACCGAGCAGGCCATGCAGACCCCCGGTCGTGTCATGGCTGCGAGTCCGGGAAATCCGTCCCGGGTCAGCGCTGCCGGTTTCCGATTCAACATCACAGGAAATCCGCATGACTGACATCAACAAGGCAGAGATCGTCGCCGCCCACGCCCGCGGCACCGCCGACACCGGCTCCCCGGAAGTCCAGGTCGCCCTGCTGACCGCCCGCATCAACGCGCTGACGCCCCATTTCAAGCTGCACGCCAAGGACCACCACGGTCGCCGCGGCCTGCTGAAGATGGTCAACTCGCGCAAGAGCCTGCTGTCCTACCTGAAGAAGACGGACGCCAGCCGCTACCTCGCGCTGATCGGCAAGCTCGGCCTGCGCAAGTAAGACACTGATGAGCCAAGAGAGCCTGTCTGGAACCCTCCAGGACAGGCTCTTTGCGTTTGGAGTTCGAACCGTTGCCATCCCGGCGTCGATGTGTCATTCCAGCGAAGCTCCGCCTGCGAGCCTCGCTGGAATGGCATCCCGCCACTGAACGGTCGTCTCCCGTCTCCCCCGCCACGATACGGCGTCATACAAACATCGGAGAAAGAACAACATGAGCATGTTCAACAAGGTCACCAAGTCGTTCCAATGGGGCGCGCACACCGTTCGCATGGAAACCGGCGAGATCGCCCGCCAATCGACCGGCGCCGTGCTGGTCGACATCGAAGGCACCGTGGTGCTGGCCACCGTCGTGGCCAAGCGCGAAGCCAAGCCGGGCCAGGACTTCTTCCCGCTGACCGTCGACTACATCGAGAAGACCTACGCCGCCGGCAAGATCCCGGGCAGCTTCTTCAAGCGTGAAGGCCGCCCGAGCGAGCTCGAGACGCTCACCTCGCGCCTGATCGACCGCCCGTGCCGCCCGCTGTTCCCGGAAGGCTTCTTCAACGAAGTGCAGATCGTCGTGCACGTGATGTCGCTCAACCCCGAGGTCGACGCCGACATCGCCGCGCTGATCGCCTCCAGCGCCGCGCTGTCCGTCTCCGGCATCCCGTTCGCCGGCCCGATCGGCGCCGCGCGCGTGGGCTACATCAACGGCGAGTACGTGCTCAACCCGGGCAAGACGCAGCGCATCGATTCGAAGCTGGACCTCGTGGTCGCCGGCACCGAAGCCGCCGTGCTGATGGTCGAGTCGGAAGCCGACCAGCTGCCGGAAGACATCATGCTGGGCGCCGTGGTGTTCGGCCACGACCAGGGCAGGATCGCCATCAACGCGATCCACGAACTCGTGCGCGACGCTGGCAAGCCGCTGTGGCTCGAGACCGGCGAGTGGGCGCTGCCCGCCAAGGACGAGGCGCTGATCGCCAAGGTCGGCGCGCTGGCCCAGGCCAAGATCGAAGCCGCGTACCAGATCCGCAGCAAGCAGGCCCGCACGCAGGCGCTGCGCGCCGCCACGGCCGAAGTCAAGGCCGCGCTGGCCACCGAGGAGACCAAGGTCGACCCGGTCAAGGTCGACGCGCTGCTGTTCGACATCGAAGCCAAGATCGTGCGTGACCAGATCCTGGCCGGCGAGCCGCGCATCGACGGCCGCGACACCCGCACGGTGCGCGCCATCGAGATCCGCACCGGCGTGCTGCCGCGTGCCCACGGCTCGGCCATCTTCACCCGCGGCGAGACCCAGGCCGTCGTCGCGACGACGCTGGGCACCGAACGCGACGCGCAGACCATCGACGCGCTGGCCGGCGAGTACTCCGAGCGCTTCATGCTGCACTACAACATGCCCCCGTTCGCCACCGGCGAGACCGGCCGCGTCGGCAGCCCGAAGCGCCGCGAGATCGGCCACGGCCGTCTCGCCAAGCGCGCCCTGGTCGCCGTGCTGCCGTCCAAGGAAGAGTTCCCGTACTCGGTGCGCGTGGTCTCGGAAATCACCGAGTCCAACGGCTCGTCGTCGATGGCTTCGGTCTGCGGCGGCTGCCTGTCGCTGATGGACGCCGGCGTGCCGCTGAAGGCGCACGTGGCCGGCATCGCCATGGGCCTGATCAAGGACGGCGCGCGCTTCGCGGTGCTGACCGACATCCTGGGCGACGAGGATCACCTCGGCGACATGGACTTCAAGGTGGCCGGCACCACGCAGGGCATCACCGCGCTGCAGATGGACATCAAGATCCAGGGCATCACCAAGGAAATCATGCAGGTCGCGCTGGCGCAGGCCAAGGAAGCCCGCCTGCACATCCTGGGCAAGATGGTCGAGTCCGTGGCCGGCGCCAACGCCGAGGTCTCGGAATTCGCCCCGCGCCTGTACGTGATGAAGATCAACCCGGAAAAGATCCGCGACGTCATCGGCAAGGGCGGCGCGACCATCCGTGCGCTGACCGAGGAAACCGGCACGCAGATCAACATCGAGGAAGACGGCACCATCACGATCGCGTCCACCGACGCCGACCGTGCCGCCGCCGCCAAGAAGCGCATCGAGGAGATCACGGCCGAGGTGGAAGTGGGCAAGGTCTACGAAGGCCCGGTCACCAAGATCCTGGACTTCGGCGCGCTGGTCAACCTGCTGCCGGGCAAGGACGGCCTGCTGCACATCAGCCAGATCGCCCATGAGCGTGTCGAGAAGGTCACCGACTACCTGAAGGAAGGCCAGATCGTCAAGGTCAAGGTGCTCGAGACCGACGAGAAGGGCCGCGTCAAGCTGTCGATGAAGGCGCTGCTCGATCGCGACGCACCGAGCGATCGCCAGCCGCAGTAAGCGGCTCGCGCGGCAACGTCTCCTGTCGTGAGCGACCTGGCTCCCCACGCGCCGACCATGCGCGCCATCGAGATCGCCGGCTTCGGCGGTCCCGAGGTGCTGCGCGAGGTCGTGCGCGCGCGCCCGGACGCGGGCGCGGGCGAGGCGTTGATCCGCGTGACGGCCTCGGGCGTCAACCGGCCCGACGTGCTGCAGCGCAAGGGGCACTATCCGGTGCCTCCGGGCGCATCCGACCTGCCGGGCCTGGAGCTCGCGGGAACGATCGTCGACGGCGACGCCGCGGCCCTGGCGGCTGCAGGCCTGGCCGTCGGCGAGCGCGTCTGCGCCCTCGTGGCCGGCGGCGGCTACGCCGAGTACTGCGTGGCGCCGGTCGGCCAGGTGCTGCCGGTGCCCGCGGGCTTCAGCGACATCGAGGCCGCCGCGCTGCCGGAGAACTACTTCACCGTCTGGTCCAACGTCTTCGACCGCGGCCGCCTGGCCGCCGGCGAATGGCTGCTGGTGCAGGGCGGCAGCAGCGGCATCGGCGTGGCGGCCATCCAGCTGGGCAAGGCGTTCGGGGCGCGGGTGATCGCCACCGCCGGCTCGGACGACAAGTGCGCGCGCTGCGTCGAACTCGGCGCCGACCACGCCGTCAACTACCGCACGGAGGACTTCGCGGCACGCGCGCTGGAGATCACCGGCGGCCGCGGTGTCGACGTGGTGCTGGACATGGTGGCCGGCGACTACGTCGCGCGCGAGATCGGCTGCCTGGCCGAGGACGGCCGCATCGTGCTGATCGCGGTGCAGGGCGGCACGAAGGCCCAGGTCGATGCCGGCCTGGTGCTGCGCAAACGGCTCACCCTGACCGGCTCGACGCTGCGGCCGCGACCGGTGGCGTTCAAGGCCGCCATCGCCGCGTCGCTGCGCGACAAGGTGTGGCCGCTGCTGGCGGCACGCCGCGTCGTGCCGGTGATCCAGGAAGTCTTCCCCGCGCAGCAGGCGTCGCTCGCGCATGCCGCGATGGAAGCGGGCCACCACGTCGGCAAGCTGATGCTGTCGTGGTCGTGAAACCCCAACCAGAACCTACACCCACACCATGCGCAAGAAACTCGTTGCCGGCAACTGGAAGATGCACGGATCGCACTCGGCCAACGCCGAGCTGCTGTCCGGGATCCTGGCCGCGCGTCCGTTCGCGTGCGACGTGGCCGTGTGCGTGCCGTTTCCCTACCTGAGCGAGGCCGCGGTGGCGCTGGCCGGCAGCGACGTGCGCCTGGGCGCGCAGGACTGCTCGCAGCACGACAAGGGCGCCTACACGGGCGAGGTCTCGGCCTCGATGCTGGCCGAGTTCGGCTGCCGTTACGTCATCGTCGGCCACTCCGAGCGCCGCGCGATGCACGGCGAGACCGACCAGGTCGTGGCCGACAAGGCCAAGGCCGTGCTCGCGCGCGGGCTCACGCCCATCGTGTGCGTGGGCGAGACGCTGGGCCAGCGCGAGCAGGGCACTGCGCAGGCCACCGTCAAGCGCCAGCTGTCGGCGGTCATCCACGCGCTGGGCCATTGCGTGGGCGAGATGGTCGTCGCCTACGAGCCGGTGTGGGCCATCGGCACCGGCGTCACCGCCACGCCCGAGCAGGCGCAGGAGATGCACGCGCTGATCCGTGCCCAGCTGCATGCGGCCACGCCCCAGGCCGACACCATGAAGCTGCTGTACGGCGGCAGCATGAAGCCCGACAACGCCGCGTCGCTGCTGGCGCAGCCCGACATCGACGGCGGGCTGATCGGTGGCGCCGCGTTGAAGGCCGCCGACTTCGTCGCCATCTGCCGGGCGGCCGGCTAGACACAAAAAGTGGCCGTGCGAGCGGCCGAACAAACAAGTTCCCTGGAGTCCCAAGCAAATGCAAGTCTGGTCCAACCTTCTCTTCATCCTGCAGATCCTGTCGGCGATGGCCATGATCGGCCTCGTCCTCATCCAGCACGGCAAGGGCGCCGACATGGGCGCCTCGTTCGGCAGCGGCGCCTCGGGCAGCCTGTTCGGCGCCACCGGCAGCGCGAACTTCCTGTCGCGCTCCACCGCGATCTGCGCGACGGTGTTCTTCGCCACCACGCTGGGCATGTCGGTGATCTCCACCGGCCGCGGCAGCGCGCACGCCATCGAGGTCAACCGCCTCGACGCTGCGACCGCGGCGGCCATCGTCGCCAGCGCGCCGGTGAGCGCCGCTTCGGCCGCCGTCCTGGCACCGGCCTCGGCCGTGTCGGGCGTGCAGGGCATCCCGACGCGTTGATGCGACGATCACGCCAACTTTCTGTAGCGGATGCAGGTAAACACTGTTTTTTTCGCTATAGAATGTGAGGCTGTTCAGTGAGCCATATCCCTCACGCAAACTGAACTGATCAGGTATTGCCGGATGACCGATGGTCATTCATGCCGACGTGGTGAAATTGGTAGACACGCTATCTTGAGGGGGTAGTGGCGAAAGCTGTGCGAGTTCGAGTCTCGCCGTCGGCACCAGGATTTATCGAGTATTGAATTGGTCGCGACTCACCCTCTGAGCGCAGCGGCCGGCGCGCCCTGCGTCATTCACGTGAGACGGACGGCGAAACGTGCGGGCGCACTCGGGATCAGCAAGCTGTGATCTGTCGAGGCGCTCTTTTTTCTGTCCCCGGACAAATCGACGCAGCCTGCAAACGACAAGAATCTAGCCATGGACCTGTCCGCCTATCTCCCCGTCATCCTGTTCATCCTGGTCGGGGTGGCCATCGGCGTCCTGCCCCAGGCGCTGGGCTTCCTGCTCGGCCCCCGTCGTCCCGACGCGCAGAAGAACTCTCCGTACGAGTGCGGATTCGAGGCCTTCGAAGACGCGCGCATGAAGTTCGACGTTCGCTACTACCTCGTGGCGATCCTGTTCATCCTGTTCGATCTCGAGATCGCATTCCTGTTCCCGTGGGCCGTCGCCTTGCGCGACATCGGCGCCACCGGTTTCTGGGCAATGATGCTCTTCCTGGCGATCCTGGTCGTCGGCTTCATCTACGAATGGAAAAAGGGCGCGCTGGACTGGGAGTGATCCCGGCATCCCGAGCGACAACACCATGGCTGCACCCAAAGGCAATGAAGGCCTCCTGAAAGAGGGATTCGTCACCACCTCGGTCGACGTCCTCGTCAACTGGTCCAAGACCGGCTCCCTGTGGCCGATGACCTTCGGCCTCGCGTGCTGCGCGGTCGAGATGATGCACGCGGGCGCCGCCCGCTACGACATCGACCGCTTCGGCATGCTGTTCCGTCCCAGCCCGCGCCAGAGCGACCTGATGATCGTCGCCGGCACGCTGTGCAACAAGATGGCGCCGGCGCTGCGCAAGGTCTACGACCAGATGGCCGAGCCGCGCTGGGTCCTGTCGATGGGCTCATGCGCCAACGGCGGCGGCTACTACCACTACAGCTACTCCGTCGTGCGCGGCTGCGACCGCATCGTGCCGGTGGACGTCTACGTGCCGGGCTGCCCGCCCACCGCCGAGGCGCTGCTGTACGGCATCCTGCAGCTGCAGGCCAAGATCCGCCGCGAGAACACCATCGCCCGCGCCTGAACCCGCGTCCGAATGTCTTTCAGGAAGACAGCTAAAAATGACCCAACGACTCGACGCCCTGCAGGCCGCTCTGGAAGCCGCCCTGGGTGCCCGCATCGCGCAGTTCAAGCGCGAGCGTGGCGAGATCACGATCACCGTGGCCGCGGCCGACTACCTCGCCGTGGCCAAGCAACTGCGCGACGACAAGACGCTCGGCTTCGAGCAGCTGGTCGACCTGTGCGGCGTCGACTACTCGTCGTACAAGGACATGCCCTGGGATGGCGCGCGCTTCTGCGTGGTCTCCCACCTGCTGTCGCTGGCCAACAACTGGCGCCTGCGCCTGAAGGTGTTCGCCGCCGACGACGACCTGCCGGTGGTGCCGGCGCTCACGCCGGTGTGGAACTCGGCCAACTGGTTCGAGCGCGAGGCGTTCGACATGTTCGGCATCATCTTCGAGGGCCACGACGACCTGCGCCGCATCCTGACCGACTACGGCTTCATCGGCCACCCGATGCGCAAGGACTTCCCGGTCACCGGCCACGTGGAGATGCGCTACGACGCCGAACAGCGCCGCGTGGTCTACCAGCCCGTCACGATCGAGCCGCGCGAGATCACGCCGCGCGTCATCCGCGAAGACAACTACGGCGGCCTGCATTGATGGCCGCCACCGCTCGTCACGACCTCCGCTGCTGCTTCCGCGCGGCGCCTGACCGGACCGCACTCCATGGCTGAAATCAAGAACTACACGCTCAATTTCGGGCCCCAGCATCCGGCCGCGCACGGCGTGCTGCGCCTCGTGCTCGAGCTCGACGGCGAAGTCATCCAGCGCGCCGACCCGCACATCGGGCTGCTGCACCGCGCCACCGAGAAGCTGGCGGAGTCCAAGACCTACATCCAGTCGTTGCCCTACATGGACCGCCTCGACTACGTCTCGATGATGGCCAACGAGCACGCGTACTGCCTGGCCATCGAGCGGCTGCTGGGCGTCGACGTGCCCGAGCGCGCGCAGTACATCCGCGTGATGTTCGCGGAGATCACGCGCCTGCTCAACCACCTGATGTGGCTGGGCGCGCACGCGCTCGACTGCGGCGCGATGAACGTGTTGCTGTACGCGTTCCGCGAGCGCGAGGACCTGTTCGACCTGTACGAGGCGGTGTCCGGCGCCCGCATGCACGCGGCCTACTTCCGCCCGGGCGGCGTCTACCGCGACCTGCCCGACACGATGCCGCAGTACAAGGCTTCGCGCATCCACAACGCCAAGGCGATCTCGCGCATGAACGAGAACCGCCAGGGCACGATGCTCGATTTCATCGACGACTTCTGCCGCAAGTTCCCGGGCCGCGTCGACGAGTACGAGACGCTGCTGACCGAGAACCGCATCTGGAAGCAGCGCACCGTGGGCATCGGCGTCGTCACGCCCGAGCGCGCGAAGAACCTCGGCTTCACCGGCCCGATGCTGCGCGGCAGCGGCATCGCCTGGGACCTGCGCAAGACGCAGCCCTACGACGTCTACGCCAAGATGGACTTCGACGTTCCCGTGGGCGTCAACGGCGACGTCTACGACCGCTACCTGGTGCGCGTGCAGGAAATGCGCGAGGCCAACCGGATCATCCAGCAGTGCAGCAAGTGGCTGCGCGCGAATCCGGGCCCGGTCATCACGACCAACCACAAGGTCGCGCCGCCCACCCGCACCGAGATGAAGTCCAACATGGAGGAGCTGATCCATCACTTCAAGCTCTTCACCGAAGGCTTCCACGTGCCCGAAGGCGAGGCCTACGCCGCCGTCGAGCACCCGAAGGGCGAGTTCGGCATCTACCTGATCAGCGACGGCGCGAACAAGCCGTACCGCCTGAAGATCCGCGCGCCCGGCTTTTCCCACCTGGCCGCGATGGACGAGATGTCGCGCGGCCACATGATCGCCGACGCAGTCGCCGTCATCGGCACCATGGACATCGTGTTTGGCGAGATCGATCGATGATGCAGTCCGAAAACACCCCCGCGCACGTGCCGTTCCCGGCCGACATGCTGGAGCGCTTCGCGCGCGAAGTCGCCAAGTTCCCGCCCGAGCAGAAGCAGTCGGCCGTCATGGCCTGCCTGAGCATCGTCCAGGCCGAACGCGGCTGGGTCTCGCGCGACGCCGAGGACGAGGTCGCCGCCTACCTGGGCATGGCGCCGATCGCCGTCTACGAGGTCACGACGTTCTACAACATGTACAACCAGCAGCCGGTTGGCAAGTTCAAGATCAACGTCTGCACCAACCTGCCGTGCCAGCTGCGCGACGGCCAGGCCGCCCTGGCCCATGTCTGCAAGAAGCTCGGTGTCGCCGTCGGCGGCACCACGGCCGACGGCCAGTTCACCGTGCAGCAGAGCGAATGCCTGGGCGCCTGCGCCGATTCGCCGGTGATGCTGGTCAACGACCGCGAGATGATCAGCTTCATGACCAACGACCGCATCGACGACCTGCTCGCGACGCTCGCGCAGGCCAAGTGAGAGGCTGAGTACACCTTATGGTCGATCTTTCCCGATTCAAGTCGCAAGGCGTCGAGACCGCCTTCCACAACCGCCACATCGACCCGCAGATCATGGCGGGCCTCGATGGCAAGAACTGGCGCCTGAAGGACTACGAGGCGCGCGGCGGCTACCAGGCCATCCGCAAGATCCTGGCAGGCGAGGGCGGCATGACACCCGACCAGGTGGTCGCCGAGGTCAAGACCTCGGGCCTGCGCGGCCGCGGCGGCGCCGGCTTCCCCACCGGCCTGAAGTGGAGCTTCATGCCGCGCCAGTTCCCGGGCCAGAAGTACCTCGTCTGCAATTCCGACGAAGGCGAGCCGGGTACCTGCAAGGACCGCGACATCCTCGCGTTCAACCCGCACATCGTCATCGAGGGCATGATCGTCGCGGCCTACGCGATGGGCATCTCGGTGGGCTACAACTACATCCACGGCGAGATCTTCGAGATCTACGAGCGCTTCGAGGAAGCCCTGGCCGAGGCGCGTGCCGCCGGCTATCTCGGCGACAACATCCTCGGCTCGAACTTCAGCTTCCAGCTGCACGGCTTCCACGGCTTCGGCGCCTACATCTGCGGCGAGGAGACGGCGCTGCTCGAGTCGCTCGAAGGCAAGAAGGGCCAGCCGCGCTTCAAGCCGCCGTTCCCGGCCAGCTTCGGCATCTACGGCAAGCCCACCACGATCAACAACACCGAGACCTTCGCGGCGGTGCCCTGGATCATCCGCAACGGCGGCCAGGCCTACCTCGAGTGCGGCAAGCCCAACAACGGCGGCACCAAGATCTACTCGGTCGTCGGCGACGTCAACAAGCCGGGCAACTACGAGATCCCGATGGGCACGCCGTTCTCGACGCTGCTCGAGCTCGCCGGCGGCGTTCGCACCGGCCGCAAGCTCAAGGCCGTGATCCCCGGCGGCTCGTCGGCGCCCGTGCTGCCCGCGTCGATCATGATGGAGCTGACGATGGACTACGACTCCATCGCCAAGGCCGGCTCGATGCTGGGCTCGGGCGCCGTCATCGTGATGGACGACTCGCGCTGCATGGTCGAGAGCCTGCTGCGCCTGTCCTATTTCTACCAGCACGAATCCTGCGGCCAGTGCACGCCGTGCCGCGAAGGCACCGGCTGGCTGTGGCGCCTGGTCGATCGCATCGAGCACGGCCACGGCAAGCTGGAAGACATCGACCTGCTGAACTCGGTGGCCGACAACATCCAGGGCCGCACCATCTGCGCGCTGGGCGATGCCGCGGCGATGCCCGTGCGCGCGATGATCAAGCACTTCCGCAGCGAGTTCGTTCACCACGTTGAACACAAGACCTGCCAGGTTCCGGCGTCGGTCTGATCGAGACGAACACACTCATGATTGAAATCGAACTCGACGGCAAGAAGGTCTCCGTTCCCCCCGGCAGCATGGTGATGCATGCGGCCGAAGCGGCGGACACCTACATCCCGCACTTCTGCTATCACAAGAAGCTCTCGATCGCCGCCAACTGCCGCATGTGCCTGGTCGACATCGAGAAGGCGCCCAAGCCGATGCCCGCCTGCGCGACCCCGGTCACGCAGGGCATGATCGTGCGCACCAAGAGCGACAAGGCGATCAAGGCGCAGCAGAGCGTGATGGAGTTCCTGCTGATCAACCATCCGCTCGACTGCCCCATCTGCGACCAGGGCGGCGAGTGCCAGCTGCAGGACCTGGCCGTCGGCTACGGCGGCTCGTCGTCGCGCTACACGGAAGAAAAGCGCGTCGTCTTCCACAAGCCGGCCGGCCCGCTGATCTCGATGGAAGAGATGAGCCGCTGCATCCACTGCACCCGCTGCGTGCGCTTCGGCCAGGAAGTGGCCGGCGTCATGGAGCTGGGAATGGCTCATCGCGGCGAGCACGCCGAGATCCAGACCTTCGTCGGCCGCTCGATCGACTCCGAGCTGTCGGGCAACATGATCGACATCTGCCCGGTGGGTGCGATCACCTCGAAGCCGTTCCGCTACCAGGCCCGCACCTGGGAACTCGCCCGCCGCCGCAGCGTCAGCCCGCACGATTCGGTCGGCGCCAACATCGTCGTCCAGGTCAAGAACAACCAGGTGCTGCGCGTCGTCCCGTACGAGAACGAGGACGTCAACGAATGCTGGATCGCCGACCGCGACCGCTTCTCGTACGAGGCCCTCAACAGCAACGACCGCCTGACCGCCCCGATGATCAAGCAGGGCGGCCAGTGGCAGACAGTGGACTGGCCCACCGCGCTCAACTACGTCGTCGACGGCGTCAAGCGCGTCAAGGGCGAGTTCGGCGTCGCCGGCATCGGTGCGCTGGGCCACGCCGGCTCCACCGTCGAGGAACTGCACCTGCTGGCCAAGCTCGTGCGCGCCCTCGGCAGCGAGAGCGTCGACCACCGCACCCGCCACGCCGACTTCGCGCACGCCGGCGGCGTGCGCTGGCTGGGCACCTCCATCGCGTCGCTGAGCAAGCTGGACCGCGCGCTGGTCGTCGGCTCGTTCCTGCGCAAGGACCATCCGCTGTTCGCGCAGCGCCTGCGCCAGGCCACGCGCCAGGGCGCCGAGATCCACAGCGTCAACGCGCTGGCCGACGACTGGCTGATGCCCGTCGCCACCCGCCTGACCGTCGCCCCGAGCGCGTGGGTCGCCACGTTGGCCGACATCGCGCACTGCGTCGCCAAGGCCCGGGGCGGCAGCGCGCCGTTCGCCGGCACCTGCACGCCGCAGGCCGAAGCCGTCGCCGCGTCGCTGCTCAACGGCAGCGCGAAGGCGGTGCTGCTGGGCAACGCCGCCGCGCAGCACCCGCAGGCCTCGACGCTGCTGGCACTGGCGCAATGGATCGCCAAGGCGACCGGCGCCACCTGCGGCTACCTGGGCGAAGCCGGCAACACCGTGGGCGCGCAGCTGGTCAACGCGCTGCCGGGCGCCGGCGGCCTGAACGCCGGCCAGATGCTGTCGCAGCCCATGAAGGCGCTGTTCCTGCTCAACGTCGAGCCCGAGCTCGACGCCGCCAACGCCGCCGCCGCGCGCGCCGCCCTCGGCGGCTCGGGCCTGGTGGTCGCGCTGACCTCCTTCCGCAACGCCGCCGCCGACGTCGCCGACGTGCTGCTGCCGATCTCGCCGTTCACCGAGACCGCCGGCACCTACGTCAACGCCGAAGGGCGCGTGCAGTCCTTCCAGGGTGTCGTGCGTCCGCTGGGCGAGACGCGCCCGGCCTGGAAGGTGCTGCGCGTGCTGGGCGACATGCTGGGCCTGCCGGGCTTCGCCCAGCAGTCCGCCGACGAGGTGCTGGCGGAGGCGCTGGGCGACCAGTCCACGCTGGCCGCGCGTCTGGGCAACGACGCCGCGCTGCCGGCCTCGCTGGTCACCGACGCGGTCGCCGGCCTCGAACGCATCGCCGACGTGCCGATCTACTCGACCGACAGCCTGGTGCGGCGCGCCTTGTCGCTGCAGCTGACCGCCGACGCGCGCGCCCCGCAGGCCTCGCTTCCCAGCCAGCTGTGGGCCGACCTCGGCCTGGCGGCCGGCGACAAGGTGCGCCTCAGCCAGGGCGACGCCAGCGTCGTGCTGGCCGCGCGCCTGGACAAGACGCTCGCCCCGACGGCCGTGCGCGTGCCGGCTGGCCACGTGCTGACCGCTGCACTGGGCCCGTCGTTCGGCGCCATCTCGGTGGCCAAGGCCTGACCCGCAGCGGAGCAAAGAAAACCAATGATCGATTCCATCAATCAATGGGGCTTCGCCCACCTGGGCGGCATCGTCTGGCCCGTGCTGTGGGCGTTGGTCCGCATCGTCGCCGTCATCCTGCCGCTGCTGGGCCTGGTCGCCTACCTCACGCTGTGGGAACGCAAGGCCATCGCCTGGACGCAGATCCGGCCGGGCCCGAACCGCGTCGGCCCGCTGGGCCTGCTCACGCCGATCGCCGACGCCGTCAAGCTGATCTTCAAGGAGATCGTCCGCCCGACGGCCGCCAACAAGGGCCTGTTCTTCGTCGCGCCGGTGATGACGATCATGCCGGCGCTGGCCGCCTGGGCCGTGGTGCCGTTCGATCCGGGCGTCGTGCTCGCCGACGTCAATGCCGGCCTGCTGTTCGTCATGGCCATCACTTCGCTGGAGGTCTACGGCGTGATCGTCGCCGGCTGGGCCTCGAACTCCAAGTACGCGTTCCTGGGCGCGCTGCGCGCCTCGGCGCAGATGGTCAGCTACGAGATCGCGATGGGCTTCTGCCTGGTCGTGGTGCTGATGGTCTCGGGCACCATGAACCTGGGCGACATCGTCATGCTGCAGGGCAAGGGCATGATGGCCTCGCACGGCGTGGGCATCCTGTCGTGGAACTGGCTGCCGCTGCTGCCGATCTTCGTCGTCTACTTCATCTCGGGCCTGGCGGAGACCAACCGCGCGCCGTTCGACGTCGTCGAGGGCGAGTCCGAAATCGTCGCCGGCCACATGGTCGAGTACTCGGGCATGGCGTTCGCGATGTTCTTCCTGGCCGAGTACGCCAACATGATCCTGGTCTCGACGCTGTGCGTGATCATGTTCCTGGGCGGCTGGCTGAGCCCGTTCGCGTTCCTCGACTTCATCCCGCACTTCATCTGGCTGTTCGCCAAGGTGTTCGTCGTCGTCACGATGTTCCTGTGGGTGCGTTCCACGTTCCCGCGCTATCGCTACGATCAGATCATGCGTCTGGGCTGGAAGATCTTCATCCCCGTGACGCTGGTCTGGCTGGTCGTCGTCGGTCTGTGGATGCAGTCGCCGCTGTCGATCTGGAAATAAGGCGAGGCTAGAAAACCATGTCTGCTACCACCACTGCCACGCCCTCGTTCTCGTTCAAGAACTTCTTCTCGAGCTTCCTGCTCATGGAACTGTTCCGCGGGATGCGGGTGACCGGGAAGTACTTCTTCTCGCCGACCATCACCGTGCAGTTCCCGGAAGAGAAGACGCCGATGAGCCCGCGCTTCCGCGGCCTGCACGCGCTGCGTCGGTACGAGAACGGCGAGGAACGCTGCATCGCCTGCAAGCTGTGCGAGGCCGTGTGCCCCGCGATGGCCATCACGATCGAGTCCGACGTGCGCGCCGACGGCAGCCGCCGCACCACGCGCTACGACATCGACCTGACCAAGTGCATCTTCTGCGGCTTCTGCGAGGAGAGCTGCCCGGTCGACTCGATCGTCGAGACCCACATCTTCGAGTACCACGGCGAGAAGCGGGGCGACCTGTACTTCACGAAGGACATGCTGCTCGCCGTGGGTGACCGCTACGAACGCGAAATCGCCGCCGCCAAGGAGGCCGACGCCAAGTACCGCTGAGGCGCCCCCGCGCCCGTAGCGGTCACTGGCCTGGTATTGCCATGACAACAACATCCGCCCTGTTCTACATTTTCTCGGCCGTGCTGCTGGCCTCGTCGTTCGGTGTGATCACCGCGCGATCGACCGTGCATGCCGCGCTGTTCCTGGTGCTGGCCTTCTTCAATGCCTCGTGCCTGTGGATGATGCTGAAGGCCGAGTTCCTGGCCATCACGCTGGTCCTCGTCTACGTCGGCGCCGTCATGGTGCTGTTCCTGTTCGTGGTGATGATGCTCGACATCAATACCGAGGAACTGCGCGTGGGCTTCTGGAAGCACTTCCCGATCGCCGCCCTGGTGGGCGTGCTGATCGCCCTCGAGATGGCCCTGGTGCTGATGGGCGGCTTCCGCGTCACCGACGCGCCGGTCGACCTGCAGGCCCTGAAGATGGGCAACACCCGCCTGCTGGGCATCGAGGTCTACACCAACTACCTGTACCCGCTGCAGGTCGCCGCGGTGCTGCTGCTGGTGGCCATCGTCGCCGCCATCGCGCTGACGCTGCGCGAGCGCAAGGACAGCAAGGCGTTCGACCCCAACCTGGCGCTGCGCGCGCACAAGGCCGACCGCCTGCGCATCGTCAAGATGGCGCCGACAGTGGAAGTCGCGTCGGTTCCGGCGGCCCCCGCGGCCGAAGCCGGCAAAGAGGGAGGCAAGGCATGAACATCGGTGACATCTCGCTCGCCCACTACCTGACGCTGGGCGGCATGCTGTTCGCGCTGTCGGTGGTCGGCATCTTCCTGAACCGCCGCAACCTGATCGTGCTGCTGATGGCCATCGAGCTGATGCTGCTGGCGGTCAACCTGAACTTCGTGGCCTTCTCGCACTACCTGCCGGTGACGCAGGACCGCATGGCCGGCCAGGTCTTCGTGTTCTTCATCCTGACCGTGGCCGCGGCCGAGTCCGCGATCGGCCTCGCCATCCTGGTGGTGCTGTTCCGCAATCGCGCCACCATCGCCGCCGACGAACTCGACGCGCTGAAGGGTTGATCGATACCATGTCCGCCAACCTTTCCCTCACGTCCCTGATCGCCGTTCCGGTGGCGCCGCTGGTCGGCGCGATCGTCGCCGGCCTGTTCGGCCACAAGATCGGCCGCGCGAACGCGCACCGCGTCACCATCCTGGGCGTGCTGATCGCCTTCCTGCTGTCGGCCTCCACCCTGTGGTCGGTCGTCAACGACGGCGCCCACTTCTCGGGCACCGTCTACGAGTGGATGAACGCCGGCGGCCTGAAGATGGAAGTCGGCTTCCTCATCGACGGCCTGACCGCGATGATGATGTGCGTCGTCACCTTCGTGTCGCTGATGGTGCACATCTACACCATCGGCTACATGGAAGAGGATCCGGGCTACCAGCGCTTCTTCTCCTACATCTCGCTGTTCACGTTCTCGATGCTGATGCTCGTCATGAGCAACAACTTCCTGCAGCTGTTCTTCGGCTGGGAAGCGGTGGGCCTGGTGTCGTACCTGCTGATCGGCTTCTGGTTCAAGAAGCCCACGGCGATCTTCGCCAACCTGAAGGCCTTCCTGGTCAACCGGGTCGGCGACTTCGGCTTCATCCTGGGCATCGGCCTGATCGCCACCTACGCGCACACGCTGAACTACGCGGAGGCGTTCGAGGCCTTCACGAAGCCCGGCGGCCTGGCGACGCTGCCCTTCGGCGCCGGTACCGACTGGAACCTGATCACCGTCACCTGCATCTGCCTGTTCATCGGCGCGATGGGCAAGAGCGCGCAGTTCCCGCTGCACGTGTGGCTGCCCGACTCGATGGAAGGCCCGACGCCGATCTCTGCGCTGATCCACGCCGCCACCATGGTGACGGCCGGCATCTTCATGGTCACGCGCATGTCGCCACTGTTCGAGCTGTCGGACACCGCGCTGAACTTCGTGCTGGTCATCGGCTCGATCACCGCGCTGTTCATGGGCTTCCTGGGCATCATCCAGAACGACATCAAGCGCGTCGTCGCGTATTCCACGCTGTCGCAGCTGGGCTACATGACCGTGGCGCTGGGCCTGTCGGCCTACCCGGTGGCCGTGTTCCACCTGATGACGCACGCGTTCTTCAAGGCGCTGCTGTTCCTCGCGGCCGGCTCCGTGATCATGGGCATGCACCATGACCAGGACATCCGCAACATGGGCGGCCTGCGCAAGTACATGAAGATCACGTACTGGACGTCGCTGATCGGCTCGCTCGCGCTGATCGGCACGCCGTTCTTCTCGGGCTTCTACTCGAAGGACTCGATCATCGAGGCGGCGCACGCCAGCCACCTGCCGGGCGCCACCTTCGCGATCTGGTCGGTGACCATCGGCGTGTTCGTCACGGCGTTCTACTCGTTCCGCATGTTCTTCCTGGTCTTCCACGGCCAGGAACGCTTCCACGACAAGCCGTTCCCCGCCGCGGCGGAAGAACCGGCGCCGCCGCTGGAGGAGGACGACGCGCACGGCGACCACGGCCACGCGGTGGCTCACGGCGCCCACGCGCACGATGCGCACGCGCACGACGACCATGGCCACGGCCATGGCGACCACACGCCGCACGAGTCGCCGTGGGTGGTCACGCTGCCGCTGGCGCTGCTGGCGATCCCGTCGGCCGTCATCGGCGGCTGGACGATCAAGGAGATGCTGTACGGCAAGTTCTTCGCCACCTCGATCTTCTTCAATACCGAGAAGCACCCGGCGATGGAAGAGCTGGCCAAGGACTTCAACGAGAACGGCGGCGCGCTCGGCATGGGCCTGCATGCCTTCGCCTCGCTGCCGTTCCTGCTGGCGCTGGCCGGGGTCGTGCTGGCCTACGTGATGTACATCGTCAAGCCCTCGCTGTCGGACGCCGCCGCGAAGGTCTTCGCGCCGTTCATCCGCATCCTCGAGAACAAGTACTACTTCGACTGGTTCAACGAGAACGTCCTCGCCGCGGGCGCGCGCCTGCTGGGCCGCGGCCTGTGGAAGGGCGGCGACCAGGGCCTGATCGACGGGCTGTTCGTCAACGGTTCCGCGCGCCTCGTCGGCGCCATCTCCGGTGTCGTGCGACTGGTCCAGACCGGCCACCTCTATTGGTATGCCCTGGTGATGATCCTGGGCGTGTTCGGTCTGTTGACCTGGCAGCTCGGGCCTTACCTTCACAGTGTCGTCCTGAGCATCGCTCACTGATTCGAGCCGGCGGAGAACAAGAATGATCTTTTTGAACCTGGCCATCTGGCTGCCGATCCTGGCAGGGGTGGTGTTGCTGGCGCTGGGACGCGACGAGAATGCGCGCGTCGTCCGCTGGTTGTCGCTGGTCTTCGCGCTCGCGTCGTTCCTGGTCACGATCCCGCTGATCACCGGGTTCGACAACGCGCAGGCGGGCATGCAGTTCCAGACCGACCTGACCTGGATCGAGCGCTTCAACGCGCACTACCACCTCGGCGTGGACGGCATCTCGGTGTGGTTCGTGCTGCTGACCGCGCTGATCACGGTGGTCGTCGTGATCTCCGCGTGGGAGGTGATCACCGAGCGCGTGAACCAGTACATGGCCGCGTTCCTGATCCTGTCGGGCCTGATGATCGGCGTGTTCGCCGCCGTCGACGGCCTGCTGTTCTACACGTTCTTCGAGGCCACGCTGATCCCGATGTACATCATCATCGGGGTGTGGGGCGGCCCGCGCCGCATCTACGCGTCGTTCAAGTTCTTCCTCTACACGCTGCTCGGCTCGCTGCTGATGCTGGTGGCCATCGTCTACCTGTACATCCAGTCCGGCGCCAGCTTCGACATCCTCGCGTGGCACAAGCTGCCGCTGTCGATGACCGCGCAGACTGCGCTGTTCTTCGCGTTCCTCGCCGCGTTCGCCGTCAAGGTGCCGATGTGGCCGGTGCACACGTGGTTGCCGGACGTCCACGTCGAGGCCCCCACCGGCGGCTCCGCCGTGCTGGCCGCGATCATGCTGAAACTGGGCGCCTACGGCTTCCTGCGCTTCTCGCTGCCGATCGCCCCCGACGCCAGCCACCACTGGGCCTGGCTGATCATCACGCTGTCGCTGATCGCCGTGGTCTACATCGGCCTGGTCGCGATGGTGCAGACCGACATGAAGAAGCTGGTCGCGTATTCGTCGATCGCCCACATGGGCTTCTGCACGCTGGGCTTCTTCATCTTCAACGCGCTGGGCATGGAAGGCGCGATCGTCCAGATGATCTCGCACGGCTTCGTCTCGGCCGCCATGTTCCTGGGCATCGGCGTGCTGTACGACCGCGTGCACTCGCGCGAGATCTCGGCCTACGGCGGCGTGGCCAACACGATGCCGATGTTCGCCGCCTTCGCCGTGCTGTTCGCGATGGCCAACTGCGGCCTGCCGGGCACCGCCGGCTTCGTCGGCGAGTGGATGGTCATCCTGGCCACCACCGGCTACAACTTCTGGGTGGCCGCGCTGTCGGCCACCGCGCTGATCTTCGGCGCCGCCTACACGCTGTGGATGGTCAAGCGCGTCTACTTCGGACCGGTGACCAAGGGTAGCGTCAGCCGCCTGAAGGACATCAACCCCCGCGAATTCTTCATGCTCGCGGTTCTCGCCGTCGCCGTCCTCGCGATGGGCCTGTACCCGAAGCCCTTCACCGACGTCATGCAGGCCTCGGTGGACGCATTGCTGAAGCACGTCGCCCAGCCCAAGCTGATCTGAGCGTCGCGGAAAGAGCCCCATGATTCAATTGACCACGTTGCCGATCGTCTACCCCGAGATCTTCCTGCTGCTGATGACCTCGGTGGTGGCCCTGGTCGGCGTCAACGCCTCCGAGTCGCGCCTGAACCTCACGTTCTGGATCGCGCAGGTCTCGCTGGCCGTCCTCGCGCTGATGCACCTGCACGAGCTGCAGCTGGGCCTGACCGGCTACGGCATGTCGCGCATGGTCGTCGTCGACCCGCTGGGCCACCTGCTGGCGATGGCGGCCGCGCTGGCCACGATGGTCACGCTCGGCTTCGCGCGCCCCTACCTGGCCTCGCGCGACCTGCTCAAGGGCGAGTTCCTGTCGCTGGCGATGTTCTCGCTGCTGGGCATCTCGGTGATGGTGTCGGCCAACAACTTCCTGGTGGTCTACGTCGGTCTCGAGCTGATGAGCCTGTCGCTGTACGCGCTGACCGCGTTGCGCCGCGACCATGCCGTGTCCACCGAGGCGGCGATGAAGTACTTCATCCTCGGCGCGCTGGCCAGCGGCTTCCTGCTGTACGGCCTGTCGATGATGTACGGCGCCACCGGCTCGCTCGACATTCCCTACGTGTTCGAGGCGATCCACAAGGGCACGGTCAACCCGCAGGTGCTGACCTTCGGCCTGGTGTTCATCGTCGCCGGCCTGGGGTTCAAGCTGGGCCTCGCGCCGTTCCACATGTGGGTGCCCGACGTCTACCAGGGTGCGCCCACCGCCGTGACGCTGCTGATCTCCGGCGCGCCCAAGCTGGCGGCCTTCGGCATCACCTTCCGAATCCTGGTCGAGGGCCTGTCGGGCCTGGCCACGGACTGGCAGGAGATGCTGATCGTGCTGTCGGTGGTGTCGATGACGCTGGGCAACCTGGCCGCCATCGCGCAGTCCAACCTCAAGCGCCTGCTGGCCTACTCGGCCATCGCGCAGCTGGGCTTCATGCTGCTCGGCTTCACGCCCACCGTGATCAACGTGGACACCGCCAACGCCGTCAACGGCTACAGCTCGGCGCTGTTCTACATCGTCACCTACGTGCTGACCACGCTGGGCACCTTCGGCCTGATCATGGTGCTGTCGCGCCACGGCTTCGAGAGCGAGGAGATCTCCGACCTCGCCGGCCTCGGCGAGCGCTCGCCGTGGATCGCCGGCGTGATGGCGCTGTTCATGTTCTCGCTGGCCGGCATTCCGCCGCTGGTCGGCTTCTACGCGAAGTTCGCCGTGCTGCAGGCGCTGGTGAGCACCGGCATCAAGGGCTACATCATCCTGGCGGTGGTCGCCGTGCTGCTGTCGCTGATCGGCGCGTACTACTACCTGCGCATCGTCAAGACCATGTTCTTCGACGAGCCGGTCGACCCGTCGCCGGTCCGCGGCGAGGCCGGCGCCACCGTGCTGCTGGCCCTCAACGGCCTGGCTGCCCTCGGCTTCGGCCTGTTGCCCGACGGCCTGATGAACATGTGCCGCGACGCCGTCCTCAAGGCGTTCAGCACCTGATGGAAGCGGTGCGCGCGTGACCGGCAAGGACCTCGAGGCCATCGTCGCCGGTGGTTCGCCGGTACGCGCGATGGACGGCGTCGACGAGCACCTCGTCGAACGCCGCGTCCGCTCCGACGTGGTCTTCCAGGGCAGCTTCCTGCAGGTCCGCCGCGACGAGATCCGCCTTCCCGGCGGACAGCCCGCCTTCCGCGAGCACATCGTGCATCCGGGCGCGGTGATGATCGTGCCGATCGCCGACGACGGCCAGTTGGTGGTCGAGCGTCAGCACCGCTACCCGCTGGACCGCGTGCTGCTGGAATTCCCGGCCGGCAAGCTCGACCCGGACGAGACCTCTCTGCACTGCGCCGTGCGCGAGCTGCGCGAGGAGACGGGCTTTCGCGCCACCGAGTGGGCCTACGCGGGCTGCCTGCACAACGCGCCGGCCTACTCCAACGAGTTCATCGACATCTGGTTCGCGCGCGGCCTCGTGGCCGGCGCGCAGGAGCTCGACGACGGCGAGTATCTCGAGGTGCGCACGATGACCGAGGCCGCGCTGCGCGCGTTGTCGGCCAGCGGCGAGCTCACCGATGCCAAGACGATGGTGGGGCTGCTCAAGCTCCAGCAGTGGCACGAGGGCGCCTGGACGCCCGCCTGGCAGGCCGCCGAATGAACGCGGCGCGGATGATCCGGCGATGAAGGTGCTCGACCTGCGCTGCGGCGCCGGCCATCCTTTCGAAGGCTGGTTCGCCTCCGAGGACGACTACGCCGCGCAGCGCGAACGCGGCCTGCTCGATTGCCCGGTCTGCGGCAACGCCGAGGTGATGCGCCTGCCGAGCGCGCCGCGCCTGAACCTGTCGGGCGCGCGCGCGCCCGTCGCCGCGCAGACGCCCGGACCGGCGTCCCCGCCCGCGGGCGGCGGCGTGCCGGCGCCGGCCACCGAGATGGCCCTGCACGGCAACGCCGCCCAGCGATTCGTCGAGGCCGTGGCCGAACTGCTCAACAACACGCAGGACGTCGGTCCGCGCTTCGCCGAGGAAGCGCGCCGCATCCACTACGGCGAGGCCGACCCGCGCGCCATCCGCGGCCAGGCCACGCCCGAGGAACGCGAGGCGCTGGCCGACGAAGGCATCGAGGTCTTCACGCTGCCGGTCGGGCTGCCGCCCAAGACCTCGCTGCAGTAGCGGGCTCAGTCAGGCAGCAGCACGCCCGGATTGAGCAGTCCGTGCGGGTCCAGCGCCGCCTTGATCGCGCGCATCATCGCCAGCGCCGCCGCCGGCTTGCGGGCCGCCAGTTCGGCGCGCTTGAGCCGGCCGATGCCGTGCTCGGCCGAGATGGTGCCGCCGAAACGCTCGACCACGCCGTAGACGCAGGCGTTGACCGCCGCCTCGTTGGCGGCGAGGAAGGCCGGTGCCGCGGCGCCCGCGGGCGCCTGCAGGTTGTAGTGCAGGTTGCCGTCGCCCAGGTGGCCGAACGTGACATGGCGCGCGCCGGGCACCACGGCCTCCAGCGCGGCGTCGGCAGCGGCCACGAAGTCGGCCAGCGACGACAGCGGCACGCCGATGTCGTGCTTGATGTTCAGGCCCTCGGCCCCCTGCGCGAGCGGGATGGCCTCGCGCAGTTGCCATAGCCCGTGCGCCTGCGCCTCGTTGCCGGTGACCACGATGTCCACCGCCTCTCCGGCCTCGAGGGCCGCCGCCAGCGCGGCCTCGGCGCCGGCGCGCAGCACGGCCACGTCGTGCGGCGAGGCGAGGTCGACCAGCACCGACCACAGCGGCAGTCCGTCCGCGTCGGCCAGCGGCAGCGGCGCGCGCAGGGCCCCGAAGTGCCGCTCGACCAGCGCCAGCGAAGCCGGATTCATGGCCTCGTAGCCGACCAGCTCGGCGTCGAACGCCGCCCGCAGCCGTCGCATCAGCGCCACCGCGTCGACCAGCGTGCGGCAGGTCGCCCACGCGGTGACGCCCGCGCGCGGCTGCGGGAACAGCCGCAGGGTGGCGGCGGTGATGATGCCCAGCGTGCCTTCGCTGCCGACGAACAGGTCGCGCAGGTCGTAGCCGGTGTTGTCCTTGCGCAGCCCGTGCAGGCTGCTCCAGAGCTCGCCCTGCGCGGTCACCACCTCCAGGCCCAGGCACAGTTCGCGTGCGTTGCCGAAGCGCAGCACCTGCGTGCCGCCGGCGTTGGTGGCCAGGTTGCCGCCGATCGTGCAGGTGCCCTCGGAGGCCAGGCTCAGCGGGAACAGCAGCCCGGCCGCGGCGGCGGCGGCCTGCACCTGCGCCAGCGCGAGTCCGGCCTCGACGGTGAGGGTCTGGTTGTCGGCGTCGATGCGGCGCACCGCGACCAGCCGCCGCGTGCTCAGCACCACCTGGCGCCGCGTCGCGTCGGGCACGCCGCCGCCGACCAGGCCGGTATTGCCCCCCTGGGGCACCACGCTGATACCGGGCTCGCGCGCGCAGCGGCGCACGACTGCGGCCACCTCGTCGGCGCTGGCGGGCCGCACCACGCACAGGCTGCGACCCCGGTAGCGCTGGCGCCAGTCGCGCTCCCAGGCCAGCAGCGTGTCGGCACCGGCGTCGTCCACCAGCACGTGGGCCGCGCCCACGACGGCCCGCAGGTCGTCCAGCAGCGAGCTCATCGCGGCACGGGCATCTCAGTGCCGCTCGGCACCCGTGGCCAGGCGCCGGGCGACCGCATGGCGCCAGCGCACCTGCGTCGCGCAGGCGGCGAACAGCACCAGCGAGAGCGCCAGCTCGATGCCTGCCAGCCAGTTCGCCGGCGCGCGGTCGGCGAGGCGCACCGCGCCCTCGGCCACGTAGAGCCAGATGGCCAGGCTCAGCCAGCGGTAGGTGTACATGCGGTGCCGCAGCAGCCCGGGCAGGGCGAGCACGAGCGGCAGTGCCTTGAGCACCAGCGTGCCGTGGCCGGTGCGCGCCCACACGAGCTCCCAGCCGATGGCCAGGCCCAGCAGCGCGAGCGCCGCGACGACCGCGACGACGCGCGTGGCCGCGGTGATGGCGTCGGGGGACGCGGAGTCGAGGGGAGAGCGGTCGGCCATGTTTGGCATGATAGTCGCCATGACCGTTTCCAAGACACTGACCACGCCCCTGGGCCAGGCGCTCGCCGGCCCGATGCAGGCGCTGCGCACCTGGCCCTGGTTCGAGACGCTGCGCACCCTGCGCGAGCGCTTTCGTGACGACCGCCTGGGGCTGACCGCCAGCAGCCTGACTTTCACGACGCTGATCTCGCTCGTGCCCCTGCTGACCGTGATGCTGGCCGTCTTCACGGCCTTCCCGATGTTCGGCAGCTTCCAGGCCGGGCTGGAGAAGTACTTCCTGCAGACGCTGGTGCCGCCCAACATCGCCAAGCCGGTGCTGGGTGCGCTGACGATGTTCGCCACCAAGGCGAGCCGCCTGGGCACCGCCGGCCTGATCGCGCTGGGCCTCACGGCGATGGCGTTGATGCTGACGATCGACCGCACGCTCAACGCGATCTGGCGCGTGCGCAAGCCGCGCCCGATCGCCCAGCGCGTGCTGATCTACTGGGCGGCGCTCACGCTCGGCCCGCTGCTGCTGGGCGCCAGCCTCACGCTGACGTCGTACGCCATCTCGGCGTCCAGCGGGCTGGTGCAACAGATGCCGGGCGGGGTGAGCTTCTCGCTGTCGCTGGTGGAATTCATCGCCCTCGGCGGCGCGATGAGCGCGCTGTACCACTACGTGCCGCACGCCCCCGTGGCCTGGCGCCACGCGGTCGCCGGCGGGCTGTTCGTGGCCACCGGCTTCGAGGTGGCGCGGCGCTCGCTGGGCTGGTACCTCACGCACATGACCTCGTACTCGAGCGTCTACGGCGCGTTCGCGACGGTGCCGATCTTCCTGCTGTGGATCTACCTGGGCTGGGTCATCGTGCTGCTGGGCGCCGTGATCGCGGCCTACGCGCCGAGCCTGCGGCTCAACCTGGTGCAGCACGGCAGCCGGCCCGGCCAGTCGTTCGCGCTGGGGCTCGAGATCGTGCGCCGCCTGCAGCGCAGCCGCGAGGCCGGCGAGCACGGCCTGACCGGCATCGCGCTGGCGTCGACCCTGCGCATCGACCCGCTGAAGATCGAATCCGTCCTGGAGGCGCTGATGGACCTCGACTGGGTCGGCCGGCTCGACGAGGAAGGCCAGCAGCGCTACGTGCTGCTGTGCGATCCGGCGCACACGCCGCTGGCGCCGCTGGTCGACGCGCTGCTGCTGGCGCCGATCGAGGCGCTCGCGCCGGCGCGCGGCAAGCTGGGGATCGCGGCGATCACGCTGGCCGAGGTGCTGCCCGCCTGAGCGCGCGAGCGTCAGGCCGGGTGCACCACGACCAGCAGCGCGTTGACGACGCGCTCGCCCGGGTTCGCGATCGAGTGCGGCACGTCGACGACGTAGCGCGCGGTCTCGTTGGCCTGCAGGGTCGACACGTCGGCGCCCGAACGCACCTCCAGCGTGCCGTCGCCCAGCACCGTCAGGTGCTCGCGCGAACCGGGTTCGTGCGCCTCCGATTCCAGGCGGCCGCCCGGCTGCACCGTCAGCTCGTACCACTCGAACTGGCCGGCCAGCTCGATCGGCCCCAGGATGCGCAGCTCGCACTTGCCGTCGGGGCTGCGCAGCGAGGGCGTCGCGTGGCCGGCCACGGTGGTGATGGCGGGCAGCGCGGGGCGCTCGCCGTCCAGGAGCTGGCCCAGCGGTACGCCCAGCGCGTTGGCCAGGCGCCAGACCACCGCCACCGTCGGGTTGGCCTGGTTGCGCTCGATCTGCGACAGCATCGACTTCGACACCCCGGCCAGGCGCGATAGCTCGTCCAGGGACAGGGCGCGCAATTGGCGCAGTTCGGCCAGGGTATTGCCGACCCGGGGGGGCTCGACGGACAGGTTGCGGGCCATGATGTCGTGGTGGATTCCGGTCGAGGCGGCTTGACGAAACCGCGGATGTTCCTGATACTGCACATCTGTTCGATATATCGAACAAAGCAATTTGCATTGAACACGATTGTGCCTGAAGGACAAAGCTCATGACCAGCGTCGCCGCATTCAACCAACACGTCCAGGCCGAACTGGACGCCATCCGCGCCGCGGGGCTGTTCAAGAGCGAGCGCATCATCGCCACGCCGCAGGGCGCGCTGGTGCGCCTGGCCGACGGCCGCGAGCTGATCAACCTGTGCGCCAACAACTACCTCGGGCTGTCCTCGCACCCGCAGGTGATCGCCGCGGCGCACGAGGCGCTGCGCACGCACGGCTACGGCCTGAGCTCGGTGCGCTTCATCTGCGGCACGCAGGACATCCACAAGCAGCTCGAGCAGCGCCTGGCCGCTTTCCTGGGCACCGAGGACACCATCCTCTACGCCGCGGCCTTCGACGCCAACGGCGGCCTGTTCGAGCCGCTGCTGGGCGAGGAGGACGCGGTCATCAGCGACGCGCTGAACCATGCCTCGATCATCGACGGCATCCGCCTGTGCAAGGCCAGGCGGTTTCGCTACGCGCACAACGACATGGCCGACCTCGAGGCGCAGCTGCAGGCGGCCGACACCGCCGGCGCGCGCTTCAAGCTCGTCTTCACCGACGGCGCGTTCTCGATGGACGGCACCATCGCCCAGCTCGACAAGATCCGCGCGCTGTGCGACCGCTACGGCGCGCTGCTGGGCGTCGACGAGTGCCATGCCAGCGGCTTCCTGGGCGTGCGCGGCCGCGGCACGCACGAGCACCGCGGCGTGTTCGGCAAGATCGACATCATCACCGGCACGCTGGGCAAGGCCCTCGGCGGCGCCTCGGGCGGATTCACCACCGGCAAGAAGGAAGTGATCGAGCTGCTGCGCCAGCGCTCGCGGCCCTACCTGTTCTCCAACACGGTGATGCCGGCCATCGTCGGCGGCTCGCTGGCGGTGCTCGACCTGCTGGAGGCCAGCACCGCGTTGCGCGACAAGCTGGCCGACAACACGGCCTGGTTCCGCCAGGCCATCACCGCCGCGGGCTTCGAGATCAAGCCGGGCGAGCACCCGATCGTGCCCATCATGATCGGCGACGCCGTCAAGGCCCAGCAGCTGAGCCAGCGGATCCTCGAGCTGGGCATCTACGCCGTGGGCTTCTTCTTCCCGGTGGTGCCGAAGGGCCAGGCGCGCATCCGCGTGCAGATGAGCGCGGTGCACGACCGCCACCACCTCGAGAAGGCGGTCGCGGCGTTCGCGCAGGCCGGCAGGGAGCTGGGCCTGGTGGGAGCCGCGCAATGAGCGGGGCGCGCATCCTCATCGTCGGCGCCAACGGCCAGATCGGCTCGGAACTGGCCGGCGCCCTCAGCAAGCGCCCGGGCGTGGCACAGGTCGTCACCAGCGACGTCGCGCCGACCGGCCGCAACCCGGGCCTGCCGCACGAACAGCTGGACGTCACCGATGCGTCGGGTCTGGCGGCGGTGGTCGAGCGCCACCAGATCACGCAGGTCTACCTGCTCGCGGCCGCGCTGTCGGCCAACGGCGAGAAGCATCCGCAGTGGGCCTGGAACCTGAACATGACGGGCCTGCTCAACGTGCTGGAGCTCGCGCGGACCGCGAAGCTGGACAAGGTGTTCTGGCCCAGCTCGATCGCCGCCTTCGGGCCGACGACGCCGGCCGACGGCACGCCGCAGGACACGATCATGGATCCGACCACGATCTACGGCATCAGCAAGCTGGCCGGCGAGCGCTGGTGCGCCTGGTACCACCGCAACCACGGCGTGGACGTGCGCAGCCTGCGCTATCCGGGCCTGATCAGCTGGAAGACGCCCCCGGGCGGCGGCACCACCGACTACGCCGTCGAGATCTTCCATGCGGCGTTGCGCGACGGCCGCTACACCTGCTTCCTGAAGGAGGACCAGGCACTGCCGATGATGCTGATGGACGACGCGCTGCGCGCCACCATCGAGCTGATGGAAGCGCCGGCCGACGCGATCCGCCAGCGCGGCAGCTACAACCTGTCGGCCATCAGCTTCACGCCGCGCCAGATCGCCGACGCGATCGGCCGCCGCCTGCCGGGCTTCACGATGGACTGCGTCCCCGACTTCCGCCAGGCCATCGCCGCCAACTGGCCGCGCTCGATCGACGACAGCCAGGCGGCCGCGGACTGGGGCTGGAAGGCGCGCTTCGGGCTCGACGAGATGGTCGACGAGATGCTGACGCAGCTCGCGCCGCTGGTGAAGGCGACGGCGGCCGCCTGAGGCCTGCCGGCGGCCTCAGGCCATCGCGGCGGCCACCGGCGCCACGGTGGTGCGGCCCAGGGGCACCGAGACCACGAACTGCGTGCCGCCCGCCGCCGGGCAGTCGACCTCGATGGTGCCGCCCATCGCGGCGACGATGCCGTGCGAGATGGCCAGGCCCAGCCCGGCGCCGCGGCCGGCTGCCCGGCCCAGCTCGCCCTGGGCGTAGGGCATGAACAGGCGGGCACGGTCGGCCGGGGAGATGCCCGGCCCCGTATCCGCGACGCGCACTGTCAGGCGGCCCGTCTCGGCCTGCCACCGGCCCTGCACGGTGACGCTGCCGGCGGGCGTGAACTTGATCGCGTTGCCGATGATGTTGGCCAGCGCCTGACCCAGGCGGACGCCGTCGAAGACCACCGGCTGCGCCGCGACGGGCGGCTCGACCTGCAGCACCAGGCGCTTGGACTGGGCGCTCAGCTGCAGCGGCGCCAGGGTGCGCTGCCACCACGCCGACAGGTCCGTCGGGCTGGCCTCCAGCGTCAGGGCGCCCGCCATCGCGCGCTCGTGCGCGAGCGTGGTCTCGAGCAGGTCCAGCAGCCCGCTCGCCGACAGCCGGATGGCCTCCAGCAGGCGGCGCCGCGCGGCGGGGTCGTCGATGTCGAGCAGCAGCCCGGCGCCCGAACCGATGCTGCCCAGCGAGCCGCGCAGTTCGTGCACCAGGTAGCCGAGGAAGCGCCCGCGCGCGGCCGTGGCCTCCTCCGCGCTGGCGCGCGCCGCCTGCGCCGCCTCGTGCGCCGCGCGCAGCCGGCGGTTGGCCAGCAGCAGGACCACCACGACGACCAGCGCGCCCAGGCCGGCGGGAATCGTCCAGGCCAGGATCTCGCCCCACTGCAGGCCGGGCCGAAGCGACACCAGCAGCCAGCGCTGGCGCGCCTGCGCGGTCTCGGCCGGGGTGATCGCGTCGAAGCCCTTCTGCAGCAGGCGGGCGAGTTCGGGCTGCGCGCGCGGCACGGCGAAGTACAGCTCGCTGGCGCTGTCGGGGACGACGCCGGTCACCCGCAGCCGACCCGCGTAGCGCTCGTCGATGAGGCGGTTGACCACCGCGCCGTTGCCGATGGCGGCATCGACGCGGCCATCGACCAGCGCGCGCAGCACCTCGTCCTGCGACTCGAACACCACCAGCGGCAGGCCCGGCCGGCGCGAGCGCAGTTGCGGGATCAGGAAGTGCTCGCGCAGCAGGCCCAGCGTGGCGCCGGTGGCGATCTCGTCGGGATCGCTCCAGAGGCGGCGGTCGCTGCTGCGCATGACCATCGCCGTGGGAAAGCGCGAGAACGGGCCGATGAACTCGAAGTCGGCCCGGCGCGACTGCGTGCGCGCGGCCCCCACCACGACGTTGAGCGTGCCGTTGCGGGCCGCGTTGTAGACGTCCGCGAAGCTGCCGCCGCGCTGCTCGATCACCTGCAGGCCCACCTTGCGCGCCGCCAGGCGCAGCATGTCGGCGCCCAGGCCCTCGAAGCTGTCGAGGGCGCCGCGCACGGTGAACGGGGCGAAGTTCTCGTCGTAGCCGAGCTTGATGGCGCCGGAGCGGCGGACCCAGTCGAGTTCCGATGGCGACAGGTTGACCTGGGCCGGCGCCCACAGGGTGTCGAGGCCGGCCGGCAGCCAGCGCGCGGCGGCGCTCGTCTGCTCGCCTGGCGACAGCGTCGCGATGCCCTGGGCGAGGATGGCGGCCAGCACCGGTTCGTTGCGGGCGATGGCCGGGCCGAAGAAGCTGCGGGCGGCCCCGGGCAGCCGCCGCACGCGCAGGTTGGCCAGCAGGTTCGCCTCGATCGTGTAGACCGACTCGTGCAGCCAGCTCACGGCCAGGTCTGCCTGGCCCTCGGAGATGGCGCGGAAGGCGTCGAGGCGGCTGGCGAAGTGGACGAGGTTGGCGCGCGGGAATTCGGCCGCCACCGTCTCGGCCAGTGCGGTGCCGTCCACCACCGCGATCCGGCGGCCGGCGAAGTCCTGGGTCGGCGAGATGTCGCCGACGTCGCTGCGGGCCACGATCACCTGTTCGGCGGGAATGAACGCACCCGGGAAGGCAAAGGCCTGCAGCCGCGTCGGCGTGGGCGCGGCCATCGGGGTGACGTCGGCGCGGCCGTCCTGGATCTCGGCCATGGCCTGCGCGCCGCTGTCGACGCTGTGGAACTCGAGCGCGACGCCGGCGCGCTGGGCGACCAGGTTGAGCAGGTCGATGCCGAAGCCCTGCGGGCCGCGCACCGCATCGCCGGCGTCGTACAGTGGCGCCATGTCGCGCACCAGCACGACGCGCAGGCGCGGATGGTCGGCCAGCCAGCGCTGCTGCGCAGCGGACAGCGCGGGGCCCTGGGCGCGCGCCGGCGCGGCGACCCCCAACGCCAACAGCAGCGCGATCGCGAGCAGGGCCGCCAGGCGGGTCGCCGCGGATGTCATGTGCATGGAGAGCCTGTGGAGGGGGGACGGGCCGGACGCGCCTTGCGTTCCTCGACAGTGTCCCTGGAAATCGAGGCGGCGGCCGGATTGTTCATCGGTTCAGGTGCCAAGGTGGCGCCGCACGGTCGCCAGCAGCGCTGCCATGTCGAAGGGTTTGGACAGGTAGTCGTCCATGCCCGCCGCGAGGCAGCGCTCGCGGTCGCCTTCGATCGAGTTGGCGGTCAGCGCGACGATCGGCACCCGCGTGCCGCCGTTGGCCTGCTCCTGCGCCCGCCAGTGCGCCGTCGCGTCCCAGCCGCTGAGGATCGGCAGCTGGCAATCCATCAGGACGAGGTCGTAGCGCCCGCGGGCCAGGCAGTCGCAGGCCGCCTGGCCGTCGGTCACCACCTCCACGCGCAGTCCCTCGCGCTCGAGGATGGTCCGCGCGACGAGGGCGTTGACCGGATCGTCCTCGACCACCAGCACGCAGCCGGCCGCGCCGCCGCCGCCGACGGCCGCGACGACCGGCGTCGGCACGAAGGGCGGCGCCGCCTCGTGCACGGGCAGGGTGAAGTCGAACGTCGAGCCGGCGCCTGGCGTCGAGGTGCAGCTCAGCTCGCCGCCCAGCGCGCGTGCCAGCTCGCGCGAGATGGTCAGGCCCAGCCCGAGTCCCGAGCGGTGGCTGCCGTCGGCGGGCGTGTCGGCCTGCTCGAACGCGTCGAAGATGCGCTCGATCTGGTCCTGCGCGATGCCGACGCCCGTGTCCTGCACGCGGATGGTGGCGAGCCCGGCGACACACCTGACCGACAGCGAGATCCGTCCCGCGCGGGTGAACTTCACCGCATTGGTGATCAGGTTGTAGACGATCTGCTTGACCCGCACCGGATCGCTCTCGATCCACGGCGGCAGGCCCGACAGTTCGTCCAGCTCGAAGCGCATGCCGGCCTGGCGCACCAGCGGCTCGGCGACGACGGCGACCTCGTGCACCGCGTCGCGCAGCGACATGCGGGTGCGCGTGATCGCGAGGCGGCCCGACTCGATGCCGGACTGGTCCAGCAGGTCGCCGATGACCCCTTGCAGGTGGCGCGCCGAGGTCAGGATGGCCTGCACCGGTTGTTCCTGGTCCGCCTGCAGCGATCCGGCCGCCAGCAACTGCGCCATGCCCAGGATGCCGTTCAGGGGCGTGCGCAGCTCGTGGCTGAGGGTGGCCAGGAAGCGGCTCTTGACGCTGCTCGAATGCTCCGCCAGCAGCAGCGCGCGTTGCCGTTCCGCGGCGATCTGCGCGATCTCGTGACGCAGGCGCAGCATTTCCACGAGCCGGGCCTCGAGGCCGCGCGACTCCAGCAGCAGCAGGCCCTCGAGCACCATGAAGGCGGCGGCCGCCACCCCCGGGTCGGCCGCGCGCATGGCCATCAGCGACACCGCGTTGGGCAGCAGCACCAATGAAAAGAAGAGGGCCGCGAAGCGCGCGTGGCTGGCCAGCGAATAGAGCGACACCGCGGCCACCACGGCCAGGCTGGCGAGCAGCGCGAGGCCCAGAGGCGGGCGCGCGGCGCCGACGAACAGCAGGCCGGCGCTGCTCCAGCTCACGGCGTCGATGCACAGCAGGACGACGAAGCGCTTGCGCCGTGGGCCCAGGTGGGGCGGCTCGGGGCGATGCGTGAAAGCCAGGCAGTCGGCCAGGCGCAGCCCGGCGATGACCAGCCGTGCGGCGAGCCAGGCCACCAGCGCGAGGCCGGCGCCCGGCGTTGGCCACAGCGCGATCGCGATCAGCACCGAGAACGCCGCGCCTGCCAGCAGCGGCTGCGGCGTCAGGCGAAACAGCAGTGCCGTGCGTGCTGCATCGACCAGCGACTCGACCTCCGCGGCCGATGCCCCGACCGGGTTTTCCGGGGGCACCAGCCGTCTGGTTCCTGGATCACCCACGAAGACCCCCAACGACGGTTTGCCGCGGGCGTCGTTCGGCGCCAATCAAGGGACGACGGGGCTCGCGGCTCGGAGATGGTCCGATGGCGGGGGCCGTGCTGCGCGACCCCGGGAGGTCGCTCAGGCGGCGGCGGCCGCGGCATCAGAGCGATAAATGTCGAGTTGGATGATAAATGACTAACGGGGGTCGACGGCTGACACGGGGGTCAATCGTTCGGCGGCCGCGGCCGCGGCCGGCCGGCCGGCGGCGGCGGCGGCGGCCCGCGCGCGGGTGCTTCGGCGTGCAGGCTCAGGGCCGGGCGGTGGCCTCGTAGCCGTCGCTGAGGGTGCCCAGGAAGGCGATCACGTCGTCGACCTCGGCGTCGCTGAGGGCCGGCGCGTCGCCGGGATGGCGGTTGTAGGGCACCTCCTCCTGGTTCACGTTGGCGCGGTACTGCGCCGGCAGGTCGTCGAACTTGTCGATGCTGCCGTCGGCCTTGCGCGGGTAGAACTTCTCGGGGCTGGTATCGCGCTGCACGTAGAACGTCAGCGCGTCCTTCAGGGTGTGGAAGCGGCCGTTGTGGAAGAAGCTGTGGCGCAGCGCGACGTTGCGCAGCGAAGGCACCTTGAACGCGCCGCACAGTTCCGGATGGCCGGCCCGCAGGGTGGGGTCGTTGCACAGGCCCAGGTCGTAGTGGTCGGGGTCGGCGTTGGCGGGAATCTCCATGTTGCGCGGCACGCCCAGGTTGTCGTACGTGCGGTCGGTGAAGATCGGCAGCGCGCCGAAGGCGCCGACGTCGGCCGGGTGGCAGGCCGCGCAGTTGCCCTTGCCGGCGTCGGTGAACAAGGCGAAGCCGCGCGCCTCGGCGGCGGTGTACGTGGCCTGGCCGCGCTGCACGGCGTCGAACTTGCTGGTGAACGCCTCGAAGCGCTTGTCCTCGGTCTCGAACGCCGCGATGGCCTCGGTCATGCGCGTGTAGGCGGTCTCGACGTCGTCGAACACGGCGGCGCCGTAGAGGGCCCGGAAGTCGGCGGCGTAGCTGGCGTTGCGCAGCCGGGCGATCACGCTGGCATGGTCGGCATTGGCCATCTCCCGCGGGTTGGTGAAGGGCTGGCCGGCCTGGCCGGCCAGCGTGTCCTCTCGGCCGTCCCAGAAGAAGCCGCCTTGCGGGCCGTCGACCGGGTCGATGCGGAACGGGAACTCGGAGCGCATGTAGGCGATGGTCGGCGATTCGCGTACGCCGGCCAGTTCCATGTTGACGCCGCCGGGCTGCACCGCGAGCGCGTTGGGTGCGGCCAGGCCGCTGGCGAAGTCATGGCAGGTCTGGCACGACTGGCGGCCCGATGCCGACAACGAGGTGTCGGCGTAGATCCGGGCGCCGAGCTGCGCCGCGGTGCTCGTCGCGGTCGGCGCGGTGCCAGTGCTTCCGCCGCCGCAGGCGGCCAGTATCAGGGTCAGCACCAGCGCCAGCAGGCGGGTGGACACGGGCATGCCGTGGCGGGTGGGGGCGGCGGCGAAGTTCACTGGGCGTCATCTTGGCTGGACAGGACAGCCTGATTCTAATTACAAATGCGAAGCGGTCGCATTAAAAAGAAGAATGAATTGCTGACCTGGGCGCGCAAGGCGGGACCGCTCCGGGGTACCGGGCGATCAGATCTCGATCTTGCCCGTCCAGATGTCGAAGTACATCCGCCAGTCGCCCATGAAACTGTAGAGCGGGCGCTTGAACGATGCCGGGCGGTTCTTCTCGAAGCCGTAGTGGCCGATCCAGGCGAATCCGTAGCCGAACACCAGCGCCGCGCCGAGGAAGCCGGGCTGGCGCGTCCAGAGCAGGGCCCAGAGGCAGATCAGCGCCAGCGTCGAGCCGATGAAATGCAGGCGGCGGCAGGTTGCGTTGCGATGCTCGTTCAGGTAGTAAGGGTAGAACTCGGCGAAGCTGTGCAGCGACTTCGGGTCGCCGTCGAATACTGCGTTGGCCATCGTCGTCCCCTCGTCCTGGCAGCCCGTCAGGCCGGAATGGCCAGACGCATCGCATTCAACACTGCATCGGGCGCTTCCTGCATCAGTGCATGCCCTGAAACAATGCGCGCGACCGTGGCATGCAGCACGCTCGCGATCTCCCGGGTGGCACGCGCCGGCGTCATGACGTCGCGCGTGCCCACGACCAGGTGCGACCTGCAGGCGACGCGGGCGGCGGCCTCGAGGCCGCTCGCGTAGGCATCGCACACCCGGAAGTCGTGCTCGAACAGGTTGCCCCAGCCCGCGGCCGCCGCGGCGTCCTGCAGGCGGTGCATCAGCGCGCTGCCGCCGCCGTGCAGCCAGGCACCCGGCCCCGGGTACGACGGCTTGCTGGCGAAGCCGGACAGCGAGAATGCGTTGACCATCGCGATCGCGCGCGCCGGGTCGTCGCGCGCGGTGCCCAGCAGCGCGTCGCTGACCTTCATCGGGTACGCGGTGCCCACCATCACCAGCCCGTCGGCGCGCGCCGGCGCGCGGGCCGCGGCCTCGAGCGCGACCAGCGAGCCCATGCTGTGGCCCACCAGGTGCGCGGCGGGTACGCCCGCGGCGTCCAGCAGCACCAGCAGCCAGTCGGCGAGCGCCTCGATGCTGGGCAGCGGCGGGCCGTCGGAACGCCCGTGGCCCGGCTGGTCGACGGCCAGGACGCGGTAGCCGTGGTGCGCGTACCAACGCGCCAGCAGCGTCCAGACCGAGTGGTCGTTGAGCGCGCCGTGCACGAACACGACGCAGGGGCCCGTGTCGGCCCAGGGCTTGCCGCCGGTGTACGCGTAGGCCGCGCGACCCTGCACGTCGAACTTCATGCCGCGGCCCTTTCCGCGGCCTTGAGCGCCGCCTTCAGGTCGGCGATCAGGTCGTCCGCGTCCTCCAGGCCGATCGACAGCCGGATCGTCCCCGGCCCGATGCCCGCGGCCGCCAGTGCCGCGTCGTCCATTCGGAAATGGGTCGTCGAGGCGGGGTGGATCACCAGCGAGCGACAGTCGCCCACGTTGGCCAGGTGCGAGAACAGCTGCAGCGCCTCGATGAAGGCGATGCCCTGCGCCCGCGAACCGCGCAGGTCGAAGCTGAAGACGGAGCCGCAGCCGCGCGGCAGCAGGGTGCGCGCGAGCGCATGGTCGGGATGCGATTCCAGTTCGGGGTAGCCCACCTGCGCCACCAGCGGATGCGCGGCGAGGAAGGCCACCACCTTGCGCGCGTTGGCCACATGGCGCTCCATGCGCAGCGGCAGCGTCTCGAGTCCCTGCAGGATCAGCCACGCGGTGTGCGGGCTCATGCAGGCGCCGAAGTCGCGCAGGCCCTCGCGGCGTGCGCGCAGCAGGAACGCGCCGACGGTGCTTTCCTCGGTGAACACCATGTCGTGGAAGCCGGCGTAGGGCGCGCTCAGTTCGGGAAAGCGCCCGCTGCGGTCCCAGTCGAAGCGGCCCGAGTCGGCCAGCACGCCGCCGACCACCGTGCCGTGGCCCGACAGGAACTTGGTCGCCGAATGGAACACCAGGTCGGCGCCGAGCTTGAACGGCTGCTGCAGCCACGGCGTGGTGAACGTGGCGTCGACCAGCAGCGGCACGCCGGCGTCGTGGGCGATGGCCGCCACGCGCGGGATGTCCAGCACGTCCAGCCCCGGGTTGCCCAGGGATTCGCCGAACAGCAGCTTCGTGTTCGGGCGGATGGCCGCGCGCCAGCCGTCGATGTCGCGCGGCTTGACGAAGGTCGTCTCGATGCCGAAGCGCGCCAGCGTGTAGGCGAGCAGGTTGTGCGAGCCGCCGTACAGCGCGCTGCTGGCAACGATGTGCGCGCCGGCGCCGGCGATGGTGGCCACGGCCAGGTGCAGGGCGGCCTGGCCGCTGGCGGTGGCGACGGCGCCCACGCCGCCCTCGAGCGCCGCCAGGCGTTCCTCGAACACCGCCGTGGTCGGGTTCGAGATGCGGCTGTAGACGTGGCCCGCGCGTTCCATGTTGAACAGCGACGCGGCATGCTCGCTCGACTCGAACACGAACGACGTGGTCAGGTGGATGGGCGTCGCGCGCGCGCCGGTGGCCGGGTCGGGCGCGGCGCCCGCGTGCAGCGCGAGGGTGTCGAAGGCGGGGTCGGACGGGCCGGGCATGGGGGCTTTCGAAGAGGTGTTGCGGCGCTGCCGGCAAAGGCCGATTCAGGGTCGAACCATGGCGCCAATGACGCGATTGTGTGCTATGTTGAACACCTGTTTTTCTGATTCCCGAGGAGGCGTTGCCATGAAAGTCAGCGACATCCTGCGTGTCAAGGGCAATACCTTGTTCACCGTCTCGCCCGACCAGCCGCTGCACGAAGCCGTCGTCACGATGGCCGAGCACGACATCGGTTCGCTGGTCGTCATGGACCATGGCGAACTCACCGGCATGCTCACCTTCCGCGAGGTCATCCGCGCCACCGTCCGCCAGGGCGGGGCGCTGGGCACGGTCACCATCCGCACGGTGATGGACGACGCACCGCTCACCTGCACGCCCGAGACCGAGATCGACGAGGTGCGCCGCATGATGCTCGGCCGGCACGCGCGCTACATGCCGGTGCTCAACGGCCAGACGCTGATGGGCGTGATCTCCTTCTACGACGTCGCCCGCACGGTCGTCGAGGCGCAGGACTTCGAGAACCGGATGCTCAAGGCCTACATCCGCGACTGGCCCTCGGAAGAGGATGCCAAGGTAGGCCAGTCCCTCTAGCCCGCGGTCGGTCGGGGCTCTTGGCCCGCCGAGGTACTAGCCAAGCTCTCGGGAAGTGAGGATCACATCCGAGCCGAACCGAGCGCCCCCTTGGGGGGCAGCGACCTGCGGGAGCGTGGGGGTCGTCATTTCGCGGCCGGCGATCCACATCTCCAGCGCGGCCGCGTCCATCGGACGGCAGAAGCGGTAGCCCTGCACCATGTCGCAGCCCTCGCGGCGCAGGAACTGGTGCTGGGCATCGGTCTCGACGCCTTCGGCGATGGTCTTGAGGTCCAGGGCGCGCGCCAGCTGGATGATGGCCTGCACGATCGCGCGGTCGTCCGGGTCGGTGTCGATGTCGCGCACGAAGGACTGGTCGATCTTGAGCGTGTGCAGCGGGAAGCGCTTGAGGTAGCTCAGCGACGAGTAGCCGGTGCCGAAGTCGTCCAGCGACAGGCGCACGCCCAGGCCGTGCAGCGCGTCCATCACCGCGATCGCCGCGGCCGGGTTGGCGGTGACGCTCTCCGTCAGCTCCAGCTCGAGGTATTGCGCCGGCAGGCCCGCATCCCGCAGCGCGCGGGTCACGACGTCGGGCAGGCCTGCGTGGCGGAACTGCACGGCCGACAGGTTGACGGCCACGATCATCGGCGCCACGCCGGCGTCCATCCAGGCCTTGAGCTGCGCCACGGCGGTGCGCAGCACCCACTCGCCGATCGCGACGATCTGGCCGCTGGTCTCGGCCAGCGGGATGAACTCGGCCGGCGACACCATGCCGAACTCGGGATGGCGCCAGCGCAGCAGCGCCTCGACGCCGACCAGGTGCGCGCCGTCGGCGTCGAGCTGCGGCTGGTAGTGCAGCAGGAGCTCGTTGCGCTCGATCGCGCGCCGCAGCGCCGACTCCAGCTGCAGCTGGCGCGCCGAGCGCTGCTGCATGCCGGCGGCGAAGAAGCGCCAGGTCGCCTTGCCTTCGTGCTTGGCGCGGTACATCGCGGTGTCGGCGTTGCGCGACAGGATCTCGTAGTCGTCGCCGTCGGACGGGTAGGTGGCGATGCCGATGGACATCGTCATGCTCAGCTCGTGGCCCTGCACCATGCAGGGCTCGGCCAGGCGCTCCAGCAGCTTCGTGGCCACGAGCTCGGCGCCCGCGGCGTCGGCGCCCGGCAGCAGCACCGCGAACTCGTCGCCGCCCAGGCGGGCGACCGTGTCGACCTCGCGCAGGCTGCCCTGCAGGCGGCGCGCCACCTCGCCGAGCAGCGCGTCGCCGACGCTGTGGCCGTGCGTGTCGTTGATGTTCTTGAACTGGTCGAGATCCATGAACATCAGCGCGAACGGCCGATGGTCGCGCCGCGACACGCTGGTCAGCTGGCCCACGCGGTCGGCCAGCAGGCTGCGGTTGGGCAGGTCGGTGAGTGTGTCGACGTGCGCGAGCCGCACCAGGTTGCGCTCGACCTCGCGGAACTGCGTGATGTCGTTGAGGATGCCGATGTAGTGGGTGACGGCGCCTTCGGCGTTGCGCTGCTGGGTGATCGCCGCCCAGCAGGTGTAGAGGCTGCCGTCCTTGCGCGAGGTGCGCACCTCGCCCTGCCAGTGGCCGTTGGACTGCAGGGCGCTGCGCACCTGGCGCCGTACCTCGCGGCGGCCGATGCCGAAGCCGAGCGCGGCGGTCTGCTGGCCCTGCAGCTCGTCGGCGTCGTAGCCGCTGATCTCGCAGAAGGCCTGGTTGACGGTGACCACGCGGCCGTCGCGGTCGGCGATCACGAAGCCCTCGCGGGCCTGGTCGAACACGGCGGCGGCCAGTTGCAGCTTGTCCTCGACCGACTTGCGCTGCGTGACGTCGCGCCCCTCGACGAGCAGGTTCGCCGCACCGGCGCGCCTGCGCGGGATCGCGCGGATCGACAGCTCCAGCGTCAGCGCCGCGCCGTCCGGGCGCGCGACGGTGAGCTCGTGGGTGACCACGGCGCCACCGAGTGCCTGCGCGACCGCGCCCTGCAGGGCCTGGGCCTGCGGGCCGCCGATGCCCAGCTCGGCGATCTCGTGCAGGCGGCGGCCGGTGATCTGCGCATGGCTGACGCGCAGCCAGTGGCGGCCGGTGGCGTTCATGTGGCGCATCGCGCCGTCCGCGTCGAGCACGCACACCAGCTGCGGGCTGTGGTCGATCAGGTGGTTGGCCAGGCGTTCGCGTTGCTGCGACCGGCGCGCGCGCAGCGTCTGTGCGAACAGGGCGCTGCCCAGGCCCAGCAGCACGACGGCCACGAGCCAGCACAGCCACAGCGGCACGTCGACCGCGCGCGCGGGCATGCCCGCTTCGGCCGCGAACGCGCGCGCGCCGGACGTCGTGGCGGCGAGGAGGAGGGCCAGCGCGCGGGCGGGCACGGCCGGGCACGGCGTGGCGCGCGCCGGACGATCGCCCGTCGCGTCTCCCTTGACGCTGGATCTGGGGCCGGAAAACTGCATCCCGGCACTTTGCCCCGGATCCCGACGCGCCGACGCGTGAATAAAGCCCACCGGCGTGGCCTTTTTCACACGGCGCGGCAGCGGCGCGGCGCGAAGGCGGCGCTGCCGCGTTGCCGCGCGCGAAGCAGTGCCCGTCGCATGGCGAAGGCGCCTGCCCGGCCGCGCCTTAGAATCCGTCCATGTCAGGCAGCACCTTCGGCGAACTCTTTCGCGTCACCAATTTCGGCGAATCCCACGGCCCGGCGATCGGCTGCGTGATCGACGGCTGCCCGCCCGGGCTGGCGCTGTGCGAGGCCGACATCCAGGTCGAGCTCGACCGCCGCCGGCCGGGCACCTCGCGCCACGTCACCCAGCGCAACGAGCCCGACGCGGTGGAGATCCTGTCCGGCGTCTACGAGGGACTGACCACCGGCACGCCCATCGCGCTGCTCATTCGCAACACCGACCAGCGCAGCAAGGACTACGGCAACATCCTCGACACCTTCCGCCCCGGCCACGCCGACTACACCTACTGGCGCAAGTACGGCCTGCGCGACCCGCGCGGCGGCGGCCGGTCGTCGGCCCGCCTGACGGCGCCGATGGTGGCGGCCGGCGCCGTGGCGCGCAAGTGGCTCAAGGAACACCGCGGCACCACCTTCCTGGGCTGGATGAGCCAGCTCGGCGACATCGCCATCCCGTTCGTCGACGAGGCGCAGATCCCGCTCAACCCGTTCTTCGCCCCCGACGCCGCCATCGTGCCGGCGCTCGAGGCGCGCATGGACGAACTGCGCAAGGCCGGCGACTCCTGCGGCGCGCGCATCGACGTCGTCGCCCGCGGCATGCCCGTGGGCCTGGGCGAGCCGCTGTTCGACAAGCTCGACGCCGACATCGCCTACGCGATGATGGGCATCAACGCGGTCAAGGGCGTCGAGATCGGCGCCGGCTTCGCCAGCGTCGCCCAGCACGGCAGCGAGCACGGCGACGAGCTGACCCCGCAGGGCTTCGTCGGCAACAACGCCGGCGGGGTGCTGGGCGGCCTCTCCACCGGCCAGGACCTGCGCGTGTCGATCGCGATCAAGCCCACCAGCTCGATCCGCACCCCGCGCCGGTCCATCGACCGCGCCGGCGCGCCGACCGTCGTCGAGACCTTCGGCCGCCACGACCCGTGCGTGGGCATCCGCGCCACGCCGATCGTCGAGGCGATGCTGGCGCTGGTGGTGATGGACCACGTGCTGGCGCATCGGGCCCAGTGCGGCGACGTCGTCGTCGCCACGCCGGCGATCGCCGCCGCCGCGCCCCGCGCCTGACCGGCACCCGCGCGCCGGCACCGGCTGCCCCGGCGAGCGAGGGGTTCCCGTCCGGCGCCGACCGGCCTATGCTGCGCATGGCCGTCGAGCGGCCCGTCGCGGGCGCCTGCAGTCCGTCGGCGCCCGTTCCGGTTCGTCCAGTCGCACTGCAGCTCGTCCCGGCCCAGCAGCACTTCGTCGCAATCTGCCCCCATGCCGTCTCCCGCCGATCCACACTCCGTCGCAATCCAGGACGAGCCTGAGAAAACGATGAAGGAAGAGGACATGCGCAAACGCTTTGTGATCGGTGTGGCGGTGGTCGTGGTGGCTATCGGGGCGGGCTTCGCGATCAAGGCCGGCAAGGGCAGCGCCGCGGTACCCGCCGGTGCCGCGCTGGCGGCCAACTCGCCGGACGGCGCGGCCAGCGAGGTGCCGCTGGACTTCACGGTGGCCGAGGCCGCGAAGCCGCTTGCGCTGGCACTGCCGCAGACCGTCGAATTCTCGGGGGCCCTGGTGGCCCCGAACACGGCGATGGTGCGCGCCAAGGCCACCGGCACGCTGCTGACGCTGGATGTCCAGGAAGGTCAGCGCGTCAAGGCCGGCGACGTGCTGGGCCGCATCGACATCAGCGATCTCGCCAGCCACGTGGCCGAGCGCAGCGCCAACCTGGCCGCGGTCAAGACGACGCTCGCCCAGGCCCAGCGCACGCACGACTCCAACATCGGCCTCGCCAACGACAAGTTCATCTCGCCGATCGCGCTCGACAACTCCCGCTCGCAGCTCGACAGCGCCAAGGCCCAGGTCGCCGCCGCCGAAGCCGCGCTCGACTCCGCGAAGATCGCGCTGCGCGACGCCTCGCTGGTCGCGCCGATCAGCGGCATCGTCTCGAAGCGCTACGTGGTCGCCGGCGAGAAGGTCACCGCCGAACAGCAGGTCGTCACCATCGTCGACCTGCGCCTGCTGGAGCTGGCCGGCACGGTCGGCACCCAGGAGGTCGCGCGGCTGGCCGCGGGCATGCCGGTGGTGCTGCGCATCGAGGGCGTCGACACGCCCCTCGAGGGCAGGCTGGCGCGCATCGCGCCCTCGGCCGAGGCCGGCACGCGCTCGATCGGCGTGGCCGTGCAGCTGCAGAACCCGAAGGAGACGCTGCGCGCCGGCCAGTACGCCGTCGCGCACGTGCAGATCGGCGACGCGACGCCGCGCCTGACCGTGCCCATCGGCGCGATCAGCTCGGCCTCGGGCCAGGAGTACGTGTGGACGGTCGAGGGCGGCAAGCTGCTGCGCCGCACCGTGACCACCGGCCGTCGCGACCCGGTGCGCCAGCGCGCCGAGGTGCTGGAGGGCCTGTCCGCGGACGTGCCGGTGCTGGGTGCGCGCTTCGACAACCTGCGCGAGGGCGCGAAGGCGCGCGTGGTCACCGTCGCGACCGCCGCCACGCCCAAGCCGCTCGCGCCCGTCGCGCCGGCCGCTGCCACCACCACCCGCTGATCCGCGCCGTTCCCACGGCCTCACTCCGAGGAGAATTCCCATGTGGATGACGCGTGTCTCCATCAACAACCCCGTCTTCGCGACCATGGTCATGGTGGCCCTGTGCGTGCTCGGGTTGTTCTCGTACCAGCGGCTGGGCGTCGAGCAGATGCCCGACATCTCGCCGCCGGTGGTCTTCATCGCCGTGCAGTACCCGGGCGCGTCGCCCGGCGCCGTCGAGACCGAGATCACCAAGCCGCTGGAGGATGCGCTCAACGGCATCGCCGGCGTCAAGATGATCCGCTCCAACAGCTACGAAGGCCGCAGCGAAACGGTGGTCCAGTTCCAGCTGTCGGTCGACATGACCCGCGCCACGCAGGAAGTGCGCGACAAGGTCTCCGTCGTGCAGGCCGGCTTCAACCGCGACGTCAAGCCGCCGTTCGTCAGCCGATTCGACGGCGACAACGCACAGCCGACGGTGGTGCTGGCGCTGATGGCCACCGGCCGCAGCGACCGCGAGCTGTCGCTGATCGCCGACCAGACGGTGCAGAAGCGGCTGACCAGCGTCGAGGGCGTGGCCCGCGTCACGCCGCTGGGCCTGGTCACGCGCCAGGTGCGCATCGACCTGGACCCGCAACGCCTGCGCGGCTTCGGCCTCACGCCGGCCGACGTCAGCGCCGCGGTGGCGCGCGCCAACGCCGACCAGCCGGTGGGCATGCTGCAGAGCCGCAACGAGGACTCGCTGGTGCGCGTCGAGGGCCGGGTGCTCGACCCGAAGCAGTTCACCGACATCGTCGTCGCGCGCAACGCGAGCGGCGGGGTGGTGATGCTGGGCGACGTCGGCAAGCTGGTCGAGCGCGAGCAGGAGCCCGACTCGCTGTCGCGCATCAACGGCAAGGCTGCGGTCACGTTCAACATCTTCAAGCAGCAGGACGCCAACATCGTGCGCACCGGCGCGGCGATCAAGGCCGCGGCCGACGAGATGCGCAAGTCGCTGCCCCCGGGCGTCGAGCTCAAGCTGATCTACGCCAGCAGCGACTGGGTGGAGCAGTCGCTCGACGGCGTCAAGAAGACGCTGGGCGAGGGCGCGCTGCTGACCATCGCCATCGTGTTCCTGTTCCTGCACAGCTGGCGCTCGACCATCATCACCGGCCTGACGCTGCCGATCTCGGTCATCGCCTCGTTCATCGCGATCAACGCGTTCGGCTTCACGCTGAACTTCATGACGATGATGGCGCTGAGCCTGTGCATCGGCCTGCTGATCGACGACGCGATCGTGGTGCGCGAGAACATCGTGCGCCACGTCGGCATGGGCCAGGACCACCACACGGCGGCGCGCCGCGGCACCGACGAGATCGGCCTGGCGGTGATGGCCACCACGTTCGCGATCTGCGCGGTGTTCGTGCCGGTGGCCTTCATGAAGGGCATCGTCGGCAAGTTCTTCTTCCCGTTCGGCATCACGGTCGTGTCGGCGGTCGTGGTCTCGCTATTCGTCAGCTTCACGCTCGACCCGATGCTGTCGTCGATCTGGCGCGACCCGCCTGCCGTCACGATGCAGCGCCTGTGGGGCATCGGCCACATGATGCGTGGCGTCGACTGGGGGATGGCCAAGCTGCACAACACCTACGAGCGCCTGATCACCTGGGCCTTCAGCGGCCGCCGCTACCGCGTTTTCGTGCCGCCGGTGCCCGCCTATGGGTTCGGCTTCGGCGCGGACGGTCGGCGCATGACCGGCGGCAGGCGCCGCTTCCGCTTCGCGACGCTGACCCCGCGCGGCATCGTGCTGTGGGCCGCCGTGGGCACCTTCGTGGCCGCCATCGGCCTGGCCACCACCATCGGCGCCGAGGCGATCCCGCAGACCGACCAGAGCTACACCGGCCTGAACATCACGATGCCGGTGGGCACCAGCCTGGCGCGCGCCGACGAGAAGATGAAGCAGGTCGAGGCCATCATCGGCGCGATGCCCGAGATCGACTCGCTGTCCACCCAGGTCGGCGGCGACAACGGCCACAACACGGCCTACGTGGGCATCGGCCTGAAGCCGCGCCACGAGCGCAAGCTCAACCAGTTCCAGGTCGAGGACGAGATCCGCAAGCGCCTGGCGGGCCTGCCCGGCATCTCGGTGGCGCTGGGCAACCGGCCGATCTTCATCTCCATCCTCGGGCCCGACCCGACCGTGCTCGACCAGATCACGGCCGACCTCGGCGCGAAGATGAAGAAGGTCAAGGGCCTCACCGACTTCGAGAGCTCGGTCAAGCCCGGCCTGCCCGCGTACGCGGTGCGCGTGCGCCCCGACGCCGCCCGCCAGCTGGGCATCACGCCCACGCAGCTCGCGTCCAGCCTGCGCGCCTACGTGCAGGGCGACGTCTCGAGCTACTGGACGACGCCCGACGGCCAGCAGGTGGAGGTGCAGCTGCGCCTGCCGCAGGCCAGCCGCGAAAGCGTCGCCCAGCTCGCCAAGCTGCCGGTGGCCTTCTCGACCGACGGCACGCCGGTGCCGCTGGAGAGCGTGGCCACGATCGAACCGGTCACCAACCCGGACGTCATCAAGCGCCAGGACCTGCAGCGCCGCCAGGCGGTGTACGCGGGCGTCGACACGAAGTCGGGCCGCACGGTGGGCCAGGTCAACGACGACATCGACAAGATCGTCAAGGCCACGGTGCTGCCGCCGGGCTATCGCTTCGACGTGGGCGGCTCCGCCCAGGACCAGGACGACATCTTCGGCAACATCGGCAGCGCGCTGGGGCTGGCGCTGATCTTCATCTACATCGTGCTGGCCAGCCAGTTCGGCAGCTTCCTGCAGCCGCTGGCGATCATGGCCTCGTTGCCGCTGTCGCTGATCGGCGTGATGATCTCGCTCAAGCTGTTCCACTCGACCATCAACCTGTTCTCGCTGATCGGCCTGATCATGCTGATGGGCCTGGTCACGAAGAACGCCATCCTGCTGGTGGACTTCGCCAACCACGCCCGCAAGGCCGGGGCGACGCTGGCCGAGGCCGTGCTGACCGCCGGCCAGATCCGGATGCGCCCGATCATCATGACGACCGCGGCGATGGTGTTCGGCATGTTCCCGCTGGCGCTCGCGCTGGACGAGGGCGGCGAACTGCAGGCGCCGATGGGCCGCGCCATCATCGGTGGCGTCATCACGTCGACGCTGCTGACGCTGGTGGTCGTGCCGGTGATCTACGCCTACATCGAGCAGTGGGTAGGCTTCTTCAAGGCGCGCCTGGACAACAACTCGCGCGGCGCCATCATCGGCGCGGTGCTGTCGGGCCTGGTCGGCGTCGTGCTGATGATGAGCGGCGTGCCGATGCCCGGCGTCGCCGCGGTGATGGGGGTGGCGATCGCCCTGAGCGTGTGGGCCTGCTGGTCGTACGCGCAGGCCAACGGCTACCACCGCGGCTGGGCGGCGATGGGGCTGCTGGGCATGCTGGGCTTCATGATCCTGGCGTTCCTGCGGCCGATCCAGGACGGCGGCCCGCCCGAGGAACTGGCGATGGCCGCGCCGCACTCGATGGCTCCCGATTCGCAGCCCGACTCGGAGCCGGAGGCGGATTCGGTTCCGGCCTGAACGCGCCTTGGCGTCCCGGGGCCACCGGCCGCGCCCGCCGCGCCCGGTGGCCTCGTCACATCCGCAGGCCGCGCGGCAGTGCTATGGTGCCGCCATGAACCACCGTCTCCTCCTCCCCTTGCTGCTGGCCGCGTACGCCGGCGGTGCGCTGGCCCAGTACAAGTGCACGGCCGCCAACGGCGCCATCACGTTCCAGCAGACGCCGTGTGCCGGTACCCAGGCGCAGGAAAAGCTGGTCGTCGTGCCCAACGGCCATCCGCCGCCGGCCTCCGGCGCGGCGCCCTCGACGGTGATCGTGCAGACCGCGGCCTCGGCCGCGGTGGGCAAGGTCGAGACCAACGCCGACAAGCGCATGCTGGCCAACTACGAGCGCCAGCACCGGCGCGATGCGCTCGAGCAGACCCTGCGTACCGCGCAGGACGACAAGGCGCAACGGGCGACGCAGCGCGACGCGGCCATCGCCACCGCGCGCCGGCAGTTCGGGGATGACTCGGCCAACGCCGCGGCACTGCGCGACGCGCTGGCGTCGATCGGCAACCGCTACGACGCGCTGACCGAGCTCGACGAGAGCCGCATCCGCGCCGCCCGGGCGGCGCTGGATGCGTGGGACAAGGGGCTGGCGGCGCAGGCGACGCCGGCCAGATAGGCTCGGGCGCTCAGGGGCGGCGGGTCTTGTCGGCGGAGCGGCCCAGCACCGTCTCGCAGCCGGTGCAGGCGCGCAGCTCGATGTCGCCGGCCGGCGTCTCCAGCGTGGCGGTGCCGCCGGCGCGGATCTCCCAGCGCCACAGGCCGCTGGCCGAGCGCGCGGTACCGCGCACGTAGCACGGCAGCACGTCCCAGCCTTCGCGCTGCTGGCTGGCGGTGACGACCACCGAGCGCGCCAGGAAATAGCGCGCCTGCGCGGCGGTCAGCGCGAAGTCGGCGCAGGCGTCGTCGCCCGGGTCGGCGCCGCGTGACTCGATGCGCACGGCGTCGAGGGCGGCGCCGGGCAGCGGCGCGGCGGCGCATCCGGCCAGGATCAGCGGCACGGCGGCCGCCAGGAACAGGGTGAGTCGCATTGACCTCTAGTGTCGCGCTTTTTCGGTCAGCACTCGACGATGTTGACCGCCAGGCCGCCGCGCGCCGTTTCCTTGTACTTGGTCTGCATGTCGGCGCCGGTCTCGCGCATCGTCTTGATGACCTTGTCCAGGCTCACGTGGTGCGTGCCGTCGCCGCGCAGCGCCATGCGCGCGGCGTTGATCGCCTTGACGGAGGCGATCGCGTTGCGCTCGATGCAGGGGATCTGCACCAGGCCGCCCACCGGGTCGCAGGTCAGGCCCAGGTGGTGCTCCATGCCGATCTCGGCGGCGTTCTCCACCTGCTCGGGCGTGCCGCCCATGACCGCCGCCAGGCCGGCCGCCGCCATCGAGCACGCCACGCCCACCTCGCCCTGGCAACCCACCTCGGCGCCGGAGATCGAGGCGTTCTCCTTGTAGAGGATGCCGATGGCCGCGGCGGTGAGCATGAAGTCCACCACGCCGGTGTCGCTGGCGCCCGGCACGAAGCGCGTGTAGTAGTGCAGCACGGCCGGCACGATGCCCGCGGCGCCGTTGGTGGGCGCGGTGACCACCCGGCCGCCGGCGGCGTTCTCCTCGTTGACGGCCAGGGCGTAGAGGTTGACCCAGTCCATCACGATCAGCGGGTCGCGCATCGCGGCCTCGGGATTGACGGTGAGGTCGCGGTACAGCTGCGCCGCGCGCCGCTTCACCTTGAATCCGCCCGGCAGGATGCCCTCGGTGCGGCAGCCGCGCACGACGCACTCCTGCATCACCGTCCAGATCTTCATCAGCCCGGCGTGCACCTCGGCGTCGCTGCGCCAGTGGCGCTCGTTGCGGCGCATCAGCTCGGCGATGCTGATCGCGTGCTCCGACGTCAGGCGCAGCAGGTCGTCGCCGCTGTGGAACGGGTAGGGCAGCACCGTGGTGTCGGGCGCGATGGTCTTCTGCCGGGAGCCGTCGGCGGCCACCTCGTCGCTGACGACGAAGCCGCCGCCCACCGAGTAGTACACCCGGTTCTCGATCTCGGCGCCGTCGGCGTCGAAGGCCGTGAAGCGCATGCCGTTGGCGTGGAAGGGCAGCGTCTCGCGGCGGTGCATCACGAGGTCGGCGGTCTCGTCGAACGCGATGCGTTGCGTGCCGCCCAGCACGACCGCCTTGTCGGCGCGGATCGCGTCGAGCTCGCGCGGCACGCCCTCGATGTCCACCGTGTCGGGCTCGTGGCCCGAAAGCCCGAGCAGCACGGCCTTGTCGCTGCCGTGGCCCTTGCCGGTGGCGCCCAGCGAGCCGTACAGGTCGGCCCTCACGCGCGCGGTGCGCGTGAGCGTGCCGTCGTGGGCCAGGCGGCTGACGAACAGCCGCGCGGCGCGCATCGGCCCCACCGTGTGCGAGCTCGACGGGCCGATGCCGATCTTGAAGAGGTCGAAAACCGAGACTGCCATGGGGTGCCTTTGGAAACAGTCAGGGTCGAGCCGGCACGCGCTCGTGGCGCGTGCGGCCGGACCGGGTCATGCGAGGCGTCGTCAGGCCTGGGCGGCTTCCGCTTCCGCGGCCTGCGCGAATTCGCTCATCGGCACGCAGCTGCAGAACAGGTTGCGGTCGCCGTAGACGTTGTCGACGCGGCCCACCGGCGACCAGTACTTGCCCAGGCGCAGCGCGGGCACCGGGTAGGCGGCGTCCTCGCGCGAGTAGGCATGCGGCCAGTCGGCCTTGAGCAGCGCCTGCGCGGTGTGCGGCGCATTCTTCAGCGGATTGTCCTCGCGCGGCCACGCGCCTTGTTCCACCCGGGCGATCTCGGCGCGGATGGCGACCATCGCGTCGCAGAAGCGGTCCAGCTCGGCCAGCGGCTCGCTCTCGGTGGGCTCCACCATCAGCGTGCCGGCCACCGGGAACGACAGCGTGGGCGCGTGGAAGCCGTAGTCGATCAGGCGCTTGGCGACGTCCTCGGCGCTGATGCCCGAGGTCTCCTTGAGCGGGCGCAGGTCCAGGATGCACTCGTGGGCGACGCCGCCGCCGCGGATGCCGGGGATCTCGCCGCTGAAGTGGATGTCGTAGTGGCCGGACAGGCGCGCCGCGATGTAGTTGGCGTTCAGGATCGCGCCCTCGGTGGCCTGGCGCAGGCCGGCCGCGCCCATCATGCGCACGTACATCCAGCTGATCGGCAGCACCGCGGCATTGCCCAGCGGCGCGGCCGAGACGGCGCCGACGCGCTGCGGCGAGTCCACGCCCAGCGCGCCGGTGCGGTGCGCCGGCAGGAACGGCACCAGGTCTTCCACCACGCAGACGGGGCCGACGCCCGGGCCGCCGCCGCCGTGCGGGATGCAGAAGGTCTTGTGCAGGTTCAGGTGGCTGACGTCGCCGCCGAACTCGCCCGGGGCTGCGACACCCACCATCGCGTTCATGTTGGCGCCGTCGACGTACACGCGGCCGCCGTGGCGGTGCACCAGTGCGCACAGCGCCTTGACGCCCGGCTCGAACACGCCGTACGTGGACGGGTAGGTGATCATCATCGCGGCCAGGTCGTCCTTGTGCGCGATGCACTTGGTCTCGAGGTCGGCCATGTCGACGCTGCCGTCCGGCGTGCACTTCACGACCACCACCTTCAGCCCTACCATCTGCGCCGACGCCGGGTTCGTGCCGTGGGCCGATTCCGGGATCAGGCAGATGTCGCGCGCGCCTTCGCCGCGCGACTCGTGCCAGGCGCGGATCACCAGCAGGCCGGCGTACTCGCCCTGCGAGCCGGCGTTGGGCTGCAGGCTGATGCCGGCGTAGCCGGTGGCCTGTTCCAGCCACTGGCACAGCTGCTCGTCGAGCAGCCTGTAGCCCTCGAGCTGGTCGGCCGGCGCGAACGGGTGCACTTCGGCGAACTCGGGCCAGGTGATCGGGATCATCTCGCTGGTGGCGTTGAGCTTCATGGTGCACGAGCCCAGCGGGATCATGCTGCGGTCCAGCGCCAGGTCCTTGTCGGACAGGCGGCGGATGTAGCGCAGCATCTCGGTCTCGCTGTGGTGCGTGTTGAAGACGGGGTGCGTCAGGAAGTCGCTGGTGCGCAGCAACTCGGCCGGCAGGCGCAGCTCGACGCCCTGCTCGAAGGCCTCGAACGACGGGGCCGCCTGGCCTGGGGCGAACAGGCCCCACAGCGCCAGCACGCAGTCGCGGGTGGTGGTCTCGTCGAAGCTCACCGACACCGTCGTCGCGCTCGCCCGCCGCAGGTTCATGCCGGCGGCCACCGCGCGCGCCAGCACGGCGTCGGTCTGCGGGCCGGTGACGATCTCCAGCGTGTCGAACGCATGCGCGTTGACGCATTCGATGCCGCGCTGGGTCAGGCCGGCCGCGAAGATGGCCGTGAACGACGCGACGCGGCGCGCGATGCGGCGCAGGCCTTCGGGCCCGTGGTAGACCGCGTACATGCTGGCGACGACCGCCGGCAGTACCTGCGCGGTGCAGATGTTGGAGGTCGCCTTCTCGCGGCGGATGTGCTGCTCGCGCGTCTGCAGCGCCAGGCGGTAGGCTGGCGCGCCGTGCGCGTCGACGCTGACGCCCACCAGGCGGCCCGGCAGCGAGCGCTTGAGCGCGTCCTGCGTGGCCAGGTAGGCGGCGTGCGGACCGCCGGCGCCCATGGGCATGCCGAAGCGCTGCGTGTTGCCGCAGGCGATGTCGGCGCCGAAGTCGGCCGGCGCCTGCAGCAGCGTCAGCGCCAGCAGGTCGGCGGCGACGATCACGAGGCCGCCGCGCGCATGCACCGCGTCGACCAGCGGCTTCAGGACGCGCACCTGGCCGGTGACGCCCGGGTACTGGAACAGGGCCGCGAAGCAGTCCTGGGCCGCGGCCTGGCCGGCCGGGGCGACCAGCACCTCGACGCCGATCGGGCGGGCGCGCGTGCGCACGACTTCCAGCGTCTGCGGCAGCACGTCGTCGGCGACGAAGAACACCTTGCTGCGGCTCTTGCCCATGCGCAGCGCCAGCGTCATCGCCTCGGCGGCCGCGGTGGCCTCGTCGAGCATCGACGCGTTGGCGATGGCCATGCCCGTCAGGTCGGTGACCATGGTCTGGAAGTTCAGCAAGGCCTCCATGCGGCCCTGCGAGATCTCGGCCTGGTAGGGCGTGTAGGCCGTGTACCAGGCCGGGTTCTCGAGGATGTTGCGCAGGATGACGCCCGGCGTGATGGTGCCGAAGTAGCCCTGGCCGATGAAGCTCCGGAGCACCTTGTTCCTGCCCGCCATGGCCTTGAGCTCGGCCAGCGCCTTCGCCTCGGTGACGGCGTCGGGGATCGCCATCGACCGGGCGCGCCGGATGTTGGCCGGCACCAGGGCCTCGATCAGCGCCGCGCGCGAGGCGGCACCGATCGCCGACAGCATGTGCGCCTCGTCGGCGGCATCGGGGCCGATGTGGCGGGCGACGAATTCGGCGGCGTTCTCGAGCTCGGCGAGCGGGGTCGGGGCGGTCAGCGACATGACGGAAATTCCAGGCGAGGGGTCAGCAGGTAGGGCCCCCGGGGCGCGTCGGATGGACGCGGCCGGAAGCGCGCGGTCGGCGCGGCGCGGTGGCGCGGGGCCGGATGTTTCGCGGGTCAGGGCAGCGAGGCGGGGCTCAGAGCGTCTTCAGCAGCGCGTCGTAGCCCGGGCCATCCAGCAGCTCGTCGAACTCGGCCATGTTGGAGATCTTGACCTTGAAGAACCAGCCTTCGCCCAGCGGGTCGGTGTTGGCCAGGGCCGGCTCGTCGCGCAGCTTCTCGTTGACCTCGACCACCTCGCCGGACACCGGCATGTAGATGTCGGCCGCGGCCTTGACGGACTCGACGACGCCGGCGATCTCGCCCTTGGCGAACGTGCGGCCGACGGCGGGCAGGTCGACGAACACGACGTCGCCGAGCGCGTCCTGCGCGTGCAACGTGATGCCCACGACGGCGGCGTCATGATCTTCGATGTTGATCCATTCGTGGTCGGTCGTGAACTTGGTCGTCATGCAGGGCTCCTGGAAGATGGGCGGGGAGTGGGACAGTCGGGGGGACGGCGCGGCCACGCGGGCCGCGTCGGGGAAGCGTCTTCAGCCGCGGTAGTAGCGGTTGGGCGTGAACGGCATGGTCGCGACGCGCATCGGCAGGCGCTTGCCGCGCACCTCGGCGTACACCTCGTGGGCGACGATCGCGTGGTCGACGGGCAGGTAGGCCATGGCCACCGCCTGGTTGACGGTGGGCGCCAGCGTGCCGCTGGTGACGACGCCCAGCTTGTGGCCGGCGTGGTCGACGATGACGGTGCCTTCGCGCACCGGTGCGCGCTCCAGGCCGACCAGGCCGACGCGCCGGGTCAGCGGCCCGACGGCGAGCTGGCGCGCGATGATGTCGGCGCCGGGATAGCCGCCTTCGCGGGCGCCGCCCGGGCGGCGCACCTTCTGGATCGCCCAGGTGAGCGCGGCCTCGACCGGCGTGGTGGTGGTGCCGATGTCGTGGCCGTACAGGCACAGGCCGGCCTCCAGGCGCAGCGAGTCGCGCGCGCCCAGGCCCACGGGCTTGACCTCGGGCTGGGCCAGCAGCGTGCGGGCCAGCTTGTCGGCGTCGGCGGCGGCCACCGAGATCTCGAAGCCGTCTTCGCCGGTGTAGCCCGAGCGGGTGACGTAGCACGCGATGCCGGCGACGTCGAAGAAGCCGCCGGTCATGAAGGTGAGCTTCTCGATGCCGGGCGCCAGCCGCGCCATCGCGTGCACGGCCATCGGGCCCTGCAGCGCGAGCAGCCCGCGGTCGAACATCGTGACGATCTCGCAGCGGTCGCCGATGCGGTCGCGCAGGTGTTGCAGGTCGGCCTCCTTGCACGCGGCGTTGACGATGACGAACAGGCCGTCCTCGCGGTGCGTGACCATCAGGTCGTCCAGCAGGCCGCCCTGGGCGTTGGTGAACAGCGCGTAGCGCTGCTTGTTCAACGGCAGGTCGACGATGTCCACCGGCACCAGCGTCTCGAGCGCCGCGGCGGCGGCGGCGCCCTTGAGCAGCAACTGGCCCATGTGCGAGACGTCGAACAGCGCGGCCTCGTGGCGGCACTGGCGATGCTCGGCCAGGATGCCGGCCGGGTACTGCACCGGCATCGCGTAGCCGGCGAACGGCACCATGCGGGCGCCGAGCTCGAGGTGCAGCGCGTGCAAGGGGGTGTGGAGCAGGGGGGCGGAGTCGGCGGACATCGGAATTCCTTCGAGGGCAGGCGGTTCCGCCCCTGGTTCGTGGGGCGGGTGGATGCCCTCGCTGTCCGCTTTACCTGAGAGATTGCAAGGCCGGTGTGCCGACCCCGCTTGCCCCTTCGGTGGACGATCTCGCCGCTGGCCGGGGCCAGCAACCGCATCGTCTCTCTCCAGTGAGGAACGCCCGTGTTCGACGGGCGCCTTGTCAGTCCTTTTGCCTGAGCGTTCGGGGCGTTGCGGCCCCTGCGCCTTCGGCGGCATGCCCGTGCGCGCTCGCGCGCCGGGAACACTCTCTCCTGACAAGACGGCAGTTTAGCATCGCCCCCGCCGCCGGCAAGCCGTCGCTTCGCGGCCGGGCTTTCCGAGGCCGACGTGTAAATATGTGTTGCCAAGGCGCCGTTTCCATGCAGAATTTGTCCCAACAATAGATTTCCCGCCGGTTGGTCGCGCGGCGGCGAAAACAAGGGGAGCGGTGTTGGCGTCGGGACTGTTCCGACGAAGTCGTTCTGCTCGATCCGAACCTGCGGCCGGTTGTCTCCCGAGCACTGTCATGAGTCACTTCGTCCCCCGGCAGCAGCCCCTTGCGGACGCTGCGCCGAGCGAACGCGCACCGGCGTCGTCCGCCGCCCGGCCGCTGCCCGAGTTCCCCTCCCACGTGCCGCCGCCGGGGCTGCATTCCCCCATCGAGCGCGAGATCGAGCGTTCCGAGCGCGCCTCCGCGGCGCTGGCCGCCGCGCGGGCGGTGGCGCGGGCCTCGTTCACCGACTCGCAGCTGGCCGCCGACGACGCGGCCATCGACTTCAATGACTCCGGCTGGGTGCGCACCGAATACGCGGCGCTCGACCACCGCGAGCGCGCCGCCGAGGACGAGGCCCCGCGCGAGGCCCCGCCGCGCAACCTGGTCGGCGGCAGCTTCAACCCGGGCATCGCGTCGCAGCACGGCCGCGCGTTCCCGGGGGCCTCGATCGCGCATGCGCCCATCAAGACGCGCACCGGCGCCCAGGCCCGCTTCCTCCAGGAGGCCCGGCACGCGCCCCGTGGGGCCGGCGTGAAGGTGGAGCCGGCAGCGCCGGTGGCCGCCGCGAACTACGACAAGCCGGCGGTGATGCCGGTGCTGGCCCCGGCCATCGTCACCCCCGGCGCGGCGCGCGCCACCGTGGCGCCGCGCGCCCGCCCGCGCGCGCCCGCACCGACGCGCGAGCCGCTGCGGCTGGCCCTGGCGGTGGGTGCCGGTGCGGCCATCGTGCTGGCGGCCGGTGCCATCGCCATGAAGGCCGGCCTGCTGACCCGCAGCGGCGCGAACGATGCCGCGATGATCACGGCCCGGGCCGCCGCGCAGGCCGAGGCCAACCGCGTGCTGTCGGCCGCCGCGCCGGAGATCGCCATCGCGCCGGCGGCCGGCGTGGCCCCGTCGCGCAGCGACGCCGAGGTCGATGCCGCCCTGGCGGCGGCCGCGCGCGCCGCCGCGGTGCCGGTGGCCACCGTGCATGCGGCCGGTCCGGCGCGCGCGGTGCCGGTGGCCGTCGCCGTACCCGCACCGCAGCGCGCGCCGGCGCACGCCAAGGACAGCGTGGCCGCCGCCATCGCGAACGCCCAGGCGCGCGCCGACAGCTTCCTGGCGTCCGGCGGCGGCACCGCCGCACCGGCGCCCGCGACCGAGGTCAAGCCCGGCCCGTGAGGGCGCGGGCTACTTGACGCATTCCTGGCTGCGGTCCTCGCCGCCGGGCTGGTGGCTGGTGAACGGGTTCGTGCTGATGCCCTGGATCCGCCGCCAGCGGCCCGGGCCGCGGTAGATGCTGCCGTCCGGCTCGCGTTGCCAGGCGATGCATTCGACGACGCCGAAGTCCACGTCCATCTGTTCCTGCTTCGTCAGCACCAGCCGGTTCGAGCGCGGGTCGCGCATCGCCTCCTGGGCGGGCGTGAGCGCGGGCGGATGCGTGTAGAACTCCTTCGGGATCGCCAGGTTCAGCGGCGCGACTGCCGGCCCGGCCGGCGCGCTGCCGGACGGCGCCCCCGCGCCGTCGGGCGCGGTCAAGGCGGCGGAACTGTCGTGGATGCCGCGCGGCGCCTGCAGGTCGAGGAGGGGAGACGGCGGCGTCGGGGCCGGGCGCGTCCGCGGGCGTGCCGGCGCGGCCGCGCGAGCGGGTGCGGGTGCGGCCGGCGTGGCAGGCCGGGGCGCCGCAAGCAACAGCAGCGTGGCCAGGCGCTCCACGGCGTGTTCGCGGGTGGTGCGCAGGCCGACGAACAGGCTGATCGCGACGAGGTGCAGCGTCAGCAGCAACGCGGCGGCGACGACTCGGGTGGGGCGACGCGACGCGGTGGGAAAGCTCACTGAAGGTCGGCGGGCGGCGCGGTAGGGTGCAGCGCGGTCGGTGGGAAGCCGGGCGCGGGGCCCGGCCGGGAGCGCGAAGTATCGCGGCCCCGGGCTCGCCGCGTGGCGGATTTACCGACGAGCAACGTGGCAGCGGATCCGACACGAGTCGATACGGTACCTGGTATGCGCCGAACGCAGGAAAGGCACCTCGACGTGTAGGTGCCTTTCGCGTTCGCGCATGGACGAAGCGCGCGCCTGGCGACGGCGCACCCCGACAGCGAAGGTCAGTTCGACTTGGCGGCGGCCTTGTCGACGTCGGCCTGGCCTTCGGCCTTGGTCTTGTCGGTCTTGATCGCGGCCTTGGCCTTGTCGGCGTGCGCGTCGGCCTTGGCCTTGGTGACCTTGGTGTTGGCCTTCACGCCGGCCTTGGCTTCGTCGGCGTTGGCGTCGGCCGCCTTCGTCTCGGCCTTGGCCGCCATCTTGGCCTTGTCTTCCGGGTCGGCCTTGTCGACCTTGGCCTGCGCCTTGGCCTTGTCCTTCAGGGCGTCGGAGTGGGCCTCGGCCTTCTTCTTGTCGGCCTTTGCGGCGGCCTTGTCGACCTTGGCGTCGGCCTTGGCATCTGCCTTGGCTTCGGACGTCATCGCCTTGGCGTCGGCCTTGTCGGCCTTGGTTTCGGCCTTGGTCACGGCGGGGGTGGCCACCGGGGCGCTGGCCTGGGCCATTGCGACGGAGGCGAAGAGGGAGGCGATCAGGGCGGCGAGGAGCTTGCTCATTGTCATTTCCTTGAGTGGGTTTGCGTGGATCACCGACCGACCATCGATCGAGTCCATGTGCTGGTAACGCGGGACTGCGGGGGCTCAGTTGACAGGGTGTGGAAGTCCACATCCCTTGCGTGCGGCCCTGTCGAGCGGGGCAAGTCCGAAGACCCGGTGGTGATTCGTTGCGAGCCGCATGGGCGCGGCAATGCGTGTGCCCGCAGGCCTTCGAAGCGGTGCACGAGATGCCCAGCGACTGTGCGCGGCGCGCCGGTCTCGCACGCGTCTTGTGCGGTTTCGGGCCCGCGCGGGCCCCGACGGGCTGGCACCGAACATGCTTGTATACCGACCAGAACACCAATCGGTGTGATCAGGCCGGCCGAGCGTCCGGCGGTGTCCTTCCCGTGGCTGAACAGGAGCGAAGTGCAATGTCCGTACAACGTTGGAATCGTCGTGAGTTGATCCAGGCGGCCGGTGGCCTGGCGGTGGCCGGACTCGCGGGGCGCGCGTTCGCGCAGAAGCCCCTCACGGCCGGCTTCATCTACGTCGGCGCCCGCGACGACTACGGCTACAACCAGTCGCACGCCGACGCGGTGGCGCTGGTCAAGAAGATGCCGGGGCTGAAGGTGGTGGAGGAGGAGAACGTGCCCGAGACCAACGCGGTGCAGAAGACGATGCAGGGCATGATCGCGCAGGACGGCGCGACGCTGCTGTTCCCCACCTCCTACGGCTACTTCGACCCGCACATCCTCGCGCTGGCGCCGAAGAACCCGGGCGTGCGCTTCGCGCACTGCGGCGGCCTCTGGACCGCCGGCAAGCACCCCACCAACGTGGGCAGCTTCTTCGGCTACATCGACGAGGCGCAGTACCTCAACGGCGTGGTCGCCGCCTTCGCCACCAAGAGCCGCAAGCTCGGCTTCGTCGCCGCCAAGCCGATCCCGCAGGTGCTGCGCAACATCAATGCCTTCACCCTCGGCGCGCGCTCGGTGCACCCGGACATCACCACCACCGTGATCTTCACCGGCGACTGGAGCATGCCCGTCAAGGAGGCCGAGGCCACCAACAGCCTGGCCGACCAGGGCGTGGACGTCTTCACGATGCACGTCGACGGTCCGAAGGTGATCGTCGAGACCGCGGCCAAGCGCGGCAAGTTCGTGTGCGGCTACCACGCGAGCCAGGCCAAGCTGGCGCCGCAGGCCTACCTGACCGGCGCCGAGTGGAACTGGATCGTGCCCTACAAGCAGATCATCGACGCGGCGCAGGCGGGCAAGCCGCATCCGAACTTCGTGCGCGGCGGCCTGAAGGAAGGCTTCGTCAAGAGCTCGGCCTACGGCCCGGCCGTCAGCGAGGCCGCGCGCAAGCAGGCCGAGACGGTGCGCGCCGCGATGCTGGCCGACAAGTTCGACATCTTCAAGGGCGAACTCAAGGACAACACCGGCAAGGTCGTGATTCCCGCCGGCACCGTGCACAAGCAGACCGACATGGCGCTCGAGGGCATGAACTACCTCGTCGACGGCGTCATCGGCAAGGTCTGAACGGCTGCGCGCGACCATGGCCACCCCTCGCAACTGGCACGCCTCCGCCGAGGCCGTGATCCTGCCCGTGCTGGCGCTGGCGGCGGCGCTGCTGTTGTTCGGCGTGTTCTGCTGGTTCGGTGGCCAGAGCCCCGGCGAGGTCTGGACGCTGCTGTTTCGCGGCGCCTTCGGCGACGCGTTCTCGTGGCAGAACACGCTGCAGCGCGCGGCGCCGCTGATGCTCACCGCGCTGGCCGTGGCGCTGCCGGCGCAGGCCGGGCTGACGGTGATCGGCGGCGAGGGCGCGCTGGTGCTGGGGGCGCTCGGCTGCGCCGCGCTGCCCTACGTGATGCCGGTGCCCGGCGGAGTGCTGGGCAGCGCCCTGGTGCTGGCCGCGGGCGCGCTGCTGGCCGCCCTGTGGGTGGCGCTGGCGGGCGTGCTGCGCCAGTGGCGGCGCGTCAACGAGACGATCTCCAGCCTGCTGCTGGGCTACATCGCGATCGCGTTGTTCAAGCACTGCGTCGAAGGCCCGATGCGCGATCCGGCCAGCCTCAACAAGCCGTCGACGCGGCCGCTGGACGAGGCGTTGCGCATCGGCCCGATCGCCCCCGACTCGTTTCTCGGCGACGTGCACTGGGGCCTCGCGATCGGCATCGCGCTGTGCCTGCTGTTCGGCGCCTGGCTCAGCCTCACCGCCCAGGGCTTCTCGCTGCGCGTGGTGGGCGGCAACGCGCGCACCGCGCGCCTGGTGGGCCTGCCCACCGACCGGCTGGTCGTGCTCGCCTGCGCCCTCGGCGGTGCCTGCGCGGGCCTGGCCGGCGCCATCGAGGTGGCGGCGGTGCAGACCTCGGCCAACGCGTCGGTGATCGCCGGCATGGGCTACACCGGCATCCTGGTGAGCTTCGTCGCGCGCCACAACCCGTGGGCCATCCCGCCGGTGGCGATCCTGTTCGGCGGCTTCGCCGCGGCCGGCAGCCTGCTGCAGCGCCGCCTGGGCCTGCCCGACGCGTCGGTGCTGGTGCTGCAGGGCTTCGCCTTCGTCTGCATCCTGGGCGCGGAGGCGCTGCGCGGACGCCTGTTCCCGCTGCTGACCACCCGCCCGGCCTTCACCCTCATCAAGCCCGGCGCGGGCGGCAAGGCGATCGCATGATGACCTCCGATGCCTGGATCACGCTGCTGCTGGCCATCGTCGGCGGCGCGGTGCGCGTGGGCACGCCGTTCCTGTTCGTCAGCCTGGGCGAGTGCCTGACCGAGAAGTCGGGCCGCATCAACCTGGGCCTGGAGGGCGTGCTGGTGCTCGCGGCCATGGCCGGGTTCGCCGGCTCGTACCTGACCGGCGTGTGGTGGCTGGGCGTGCTGCTGGCCGGCGTCAGCGGCGCGCTGCTGGCGCTGCTGCACGGGCTGCTGTGCTCGTTGCCGCGCGTCAGCGACATCGCCACCGGCATCGCGCTGATGCTGCTGGGCACCGGCCTCGCGTTCTACCTCGGCAAGCCGCTGATCCAGCCGCAGGCCGCGCAGATCCCGGCGCTGCCGCTGGGCGCGTGGAGCGCATCGCCGCAGGTGCAGTCCGCGCTGGCCGTCAACGCGCTGTTCCCGATCGGCGTGGCGCTGGCCGCGCTGCTGCACTGGGGCTTCGCCAACACGCGGCCGGGCCTGGTGGTGCGCATGGCGGGCGATTCCAGCGACGCGGCGCGCGCGCTCGGCTACTCCGTCAACGGCGTGCGCATCGCCGCCACCACGGCCGGCGGCTTCATCGCCGGCATGGGCGGCGCGTCGCTGTCGCTGTACTACCCGGGCAGCTGGAACGAGGGCCTGTCCAGCGGCCAGGGCCTGATCGCCGTGGCGCTGGTGATCTTCGCGCGCTGGCGGCCGTGGCGCTGCCTGGGCGCAGCGCTGCTGTTCGGCGGCGCCGGCGCGATCGGCCCGGCGCTGCAGAGCGTGGGCATCAGCGGCGGCTACTACCTGTTCAGCGCGGTGCCCTACGCGCTGACCCTGGCCATCCTGGTGGCCACCTCGTCGCCGCGTGGCGCGCTGCGCGGGGCGCCCGCCGAACTGGGTGTCTCGCGCTGAAGAACCTTCCTGGAGAGCAGCTCATGCCCACCATCCGATCCGAACCCTATGCCTGGCCCTGGGACGGCGCGTTCAGCGCCGCCAACACCGCGCTGATCGTCATCGACATGCAGACCGACTTCTGCGGCGAGGGCGGCTACGTCGACAAGATGGGCTACGACCTGTCGCTGACGCGCGCGCCGATCGCGCCGATCAAGCGCCTGCTGGTGGAGGCACGCCGCGCCGGGCTGCTGGTGATCCACACGCGCGAGGGCCACCGGCCAGACCTGTCCGACCTGCCGGCCAACAAGCGCTGGCGCTCGCGCCAGATCGGCGCGGGCATCGGCGACCCCGGGCCGTGCGGGCGCATCCTGGTGCGCGGCGAGGCGGGCTGGGACATCATCCCCGAGCTCTACCCGGTCGAGGGCGAGCCCGTCATCGACAAGCCGGGCAAGGGCTCGTTCTACGCCACCGACCTGGAGCTGCTGCTGCACACGCGCGGCATCCGCAACCTGATCCTGACCGGCATCACCACCGACGTGTGCGTGCACACCACCATGCGCGACGCCAACGACCGCGGCTTCGAGTGCGTGCTGCTGTCCGACTGCACCGGCGCCACCGACAGCGGCAACCACGAGGCCGCGCTGAAGATGATCCGCATGCAGGGCGGCGTGTTCGGCGCGGTGTCCGACTCGCTGGCCATCATCGACGTGCTCAGGACGCTGTGACATGACGGCGTTGACGCTCGAAACCTACCAGCTCACCAAGCGCTTCGGCGCCTTCACCGCGCTCGACGCCGTGACGCTGAAGGTGCGCCCCGGCACCGTGCACGCGCTGCTGGGCGAGAACGGCGCGGGCAAGAGCACGCTGGTCAAGTGCATCGTCGGCTACTACCGGCCCGACGACGGCGCCGTGCTGGTGGACGAGCGCGAGCAGGACATCCATTCGCCCACGGTCGCGCGCGACCTCGGGCTGGGCATGGTCTACCAGCACTTCACCGTCGTCCCCGGCATGACGGTGGCCGAGAACCTGCTGCTCGCGCGCGGCCGCCTGCCGCTGGCCATCCCGTGGAAGGCCGCCCGGGCCGAGCTCGTCGAATTCATGGCCGGCGCGCCGTTCGCGCTGCCGCTGGACGCGACGCCGGTGGACCTGTCCGCCGGCGAAAAGCAGAAGCTGGAGATCCTCAAGCAGCTGTTCCTGAAGCCGCGCCTGCTGATCCTGGACGAGCCCACCTCGGTGCTCACGCCGCAGGAAGCCGACGAGGTGCTGGGGGCGCTCGCCGCGCGCGCCCACGGCGGCGCCTGTTCGGTGATCCTGATCACGCACAAGTTCCGCGAGGTGATGGCCTACGCTGACGACGTCAGCGTGCTGCGCCGCGGCCGCCTGATCGAGAGCGGGCCGGTGGCGCAGCGCACGCCCGAGACGCTGGCCGTCGCGATGGTGGGCGATGCGAAGGCGGCGGCCGACGCACCGCAGCGCGCGGCCACCGCGCCCGGCGCCGTGAAGCTGTCCATCCGTGGGATGCAGGTGCTGGGCGACCGCGGCGAGCCCGCGGTGCGCGCGCTGGACCTCGACGTGCGCGCCGGCGAGATCGTCGGCGTGGCCGGCGTCAGCGGCAACGGCCAGCGCGAGATGATGCAGTCGCTCGGCGGCCAGCGCGCCGTCGAGTCCGGCACGGTGCGGGTCGACGACCGGCCCTTCCACGCGCGCCGCGCCGAGAACCGGGCGCGCAAGGTGCGCAGCCTGCCCGAGGAGCCGCTGGCCAACGCCTGCGTCGGCGACCTGAGCGTGGCCGCCAACATGGCGCTGCGCGACTACGACGAGCGCCCGTGGGCGCGCGCCGGCGTGGTGCGCTGGGGCGCGTTGCGCGAGCGCGCCCGCGCCTGGATCGCCGAGTACGGCGTCAAGACGCAGGGCGATCGCGCGGCCATCCGCAGCCTGTCGGGCGGCAACGTGCAGCGCGCCGTGCTCGCGCGCGAGCTCGCGGGCGAGGTGCAGCTGCTGCTGGTCAGCAACCCGGTCTTCGGCCTCGACTTCGCGGCCGTCGCCGAGATCCACGGCCGCCTGATGAAGGCGCGCAACGCGGGCGCCGCGGTGCTGCTGGTCAGCGAGGACCTGGACGAGCTGCTGCTGCTGGCCGACCGCATCGTCGTCATGAGCGAGGGCCGCATCGTGCACGACGTACCCGCCGCGGCCGCCGACCGGCGTTCGCTGGGCGCGTTCATGGGCGGCAAGGCGCACTCGCACGAGGCCGAGCCCGTCGCGGTGAAGGAGGCGGCATGAGCGCACGCCCGGCCGCTCCGAAGTGCGCTCGCGCCGCAGTCCGCAGGGCGGAGGTTTCCCTATGAGCGCACGCCCGGCCGCTCCGAAGTGCGCTCGCGCCGCAGCCCGCAGGGCGGAGGTTGCCTCATGACCACGCTCGCCGCCACGCCGTTCGCGTTCGAGTTCGACGTCGCCCGCACCGCGCTGGTGATCATCGACATGCAGCGCGACTTCGTCGAGCCCGGCGGCTTCGGCGCCAGCCTGGGCAACGACGTCACCCGGCTGCAGGCCATCATTCCCACGGTGCGCCGCGTGCTCGACGCCTGGCGCGCGGTCGACGGGCTGGTGATCCACACGCGCGAGTCGCACCTGCCGGACCTGTCGGACTGCCCGCCGGCCAAGCGCCTGCGCGGCGCGCCCACGCTGCGCATCGGCGACCGCGGGCCGATGGGGCGGGTGCTGGTCGTGGGCGAGCCCGGCAACCAGATCGTGCCCGAGCTGGCGCCGGTCGACGGCGAGATCGTGATCGACAAGCCGGGCAAGGGCGCATTCCACGACACCGGCCTGCACGAGACGCTGCAGGAGTTCGGCATCACGCACCTCGTCTTCATGGGCGTGACCACCGAGGTGTGCGTGCAGACCTCGATGCGCGAGGCCAACGACCGCGGCTACGACTGCCTGCTGGTCGAGGACGGCACCGAGAGCTACTTCCCCGAGTTCAAGGCCGCCACGCTGGCCATGATCACCGCCCAGGGCGCGATCGTCGGCTGGACGGCGCCGGCCGCGGTGCTGCTCGAGGGACTGTCGTCGTGACGGCGCTGCACACGCTCGCCGACTGGCGCCAGGCCTACGCCGACGGCCTGCGTCCGGCCGACGTGCTGCCGGCGCTGGTGGCGACCTTCGCCGCCGACGACACCGCCTGGATCTGGCGCGCGCCGCCGGCATTCGTGCTGGCGCAGGTCGCCGCGCTGCCGGCGCGCCCGGACGCCTCGACGCCGCTGTGGGGCGTGCCGTTCGCGGTCAAGGACAACATCGACGTCGCCGGCGTGCCCACGACCGGCGCGTGTCCCGCGTTCGCCTACCTGCCCGAGCGCTCGGCGGTCGCCGTGGAGCGGTTGCGCGCGGCCGGCGCGATCCTGGTGGGCAAGACCAACCTCGACCAGTTCGCCACCGGGCTGGTCGGTACCCGGTCCCCGTATGGCGCGGTGCCCAACACGTTCGACCCGGCCTACGTCAGCGGCGGCTCCAGCTCGGGCTCGGCCTCGGTGGTGGCGCGCGGCCTGGTGCCGTTCGCGCTCGGCACCGACACGGCCGGCTCGGGCCGCGTGCCGGCCGGTTTCAACAACCTCGTCGGCCTCAAGCCCACGCCCGGCACGGTGCCGATGACGGGCGTGCTGCCCGCGTGCCGCTCGCTGGACGTGGTGTCGGTGCTGGCGCTGACCGTGGCCGACGCCGCGCACGTGATGGCGCTGTTCGAGGGCGCCGAGGGCGAGGCCCGCTTCAACGAGCCGGTGCGCCGACCCGACTGGCTGGGGCAGGGCGCCGCGGCGCCGCGCCTGGGCATCCCGGCGTTGCCGGGCTGCGACGTCGCGCTCGGCTGGGATCGCGCGTTCGACAAGGCCTGCGAGCGTGCGCGCGCGCTCGGCGCCGAGGTGGTGGCGGTCGACTTCGCGCCGCTGTTCGAGGTGGCGCGGCTGCTGTACGAAGGCCCGTGGGTGGCCGAGCGCCACCTGGTGGCCGAGGCCTTGCTCGCGTCCGACCCCGACGCGATCGACCCCGTCGTGCGCGGCATCATGGAGTCGGCCGACTGGTTCGACGGCGACGCCGTCTTCAGCGGCCGCTACCGGTTGGAGGAACTGCGTGCGCAGATCGCGCCGCTGTGGCGGCAGGTCGATGCGCTGATGGTGCCCACGGCCGTCACCTGCCCGACCCGGGCCGCGGTCGCCGCCGAGCCCCTGAAGCGCAACGCCGAGCTGGGCCTGTACACCAACTTCGTCAACCTGCTGGGCCTGGCCGCGCTCGCGCTGCCGTCGCGGGTGTCAAGCGAGGGCATTCCATTCGGCGTGACGTTCATTGCCCCGGGCGGCAGCGACGCGGCACTGGTGCGCTGGGGCTTCGAGTGGGAGCGCGCCGGCCCACGCACGCTGGGCGCGCGCCTGCGCGAGACGCGCGCCGCCGACCGCGCGCCCACGCGGATGCCGCTGTCGGCACCGGTGCTGCGGCTGGCGGTCGTCGGCGCCCACCTGGAAGGCATGCCGCTGCACGGCCAGCTCGTCGAGCGCGGCTGCCGGCTGGTGGCGCGCACGCGCACCGCCGCGGCCTATCGGCTCCACGCGCTGCCGGACACGGTGCCGCCCAAGCCCGGCCTCGCGCGCACCGCCGCCGCGACCGCGGGCTTCGCGATCGAGGTCGAGGTCTACGACATGCCCATGAGCGCGGTCGGCAGCTTCCTGGCGCTGATCCCGCCGCCCCTGGGGCTGGGCTCGGTGGAGCTGGCCGACGGCCGCTGGGTCAAGGGCTTCATCTGCGAGCCGCACGCGCTGGCCGGCGCGCGCGACATCAGCACGCATGGCGGCTGGCGCGCCTGGCTGGCCTCTCGATGAGCCCGCACGACATCGACCGGCCGGACGTCGTCGCCGACGTCCTGCGCCAGTTCGAGGCCTACGAACAGGCCTTCATGGCCAACGACGTGCAGACGCTGGTCGGCTTCTTCTGGGCCGATGCGCGCCTGACGCGCTACGGCATCGCCGATCGCCAGCTCGGCATCGCCGAGATGCGCGCGTTCCGCCGCGCGAGTCCGGCGCCCGACTTCACGCGCCGCATCGAGAACCTGCGCGTGACGGCCTTCGGCGACGCGATGGCGGTGGCGTTCTGCGAGTTCGTGCGCAGCGACACGCCGCTGCGCGGCTTCCAGAGCCAGACCTGGGTGCGCCTGTCCGAGCCGGGCGCGGCTTCACCGATGTGGAAGATCGTCTCGGCCCACGTCAGCATGATCCCGTTCGCGTGACATGGCGCCCGTCCCCGGTCGTGCGCGCGCCGGGCGGGCCGCCGTCGCGCCGTCTATGATCCCTCGCGTGTCCGCCCTCGAACCCCTGACCCTCGCCGACCAGGCCTACGCCCAGGTCAAGAAGATGATCTTCGACTTCGCGCTGATGCCGGGCGACCGCTTCAGCGAGAGCGAGCTGGCGCTGAGCGTCGCGGTCAGCCGCACGCCGCTGCGCCAGGCCCTGCAGCGCCTCGAGCGCGAGGGCTTCCTGCGCGTGATGCCCAAGATCGGCTGGCAGGTGGCGCCGCTGGACTTCGACGTGTTCGACGAGCTCTACGACCTGCGCGTGCTGATCGAATGCCATTCGGCGCGCCAGCTGGCCACCGCGGAACAGCGCCCGGGCCTGGCCGCGCTCGCCGACGTGTGGCTGGTGCCCGCGACCGAGCGCCTGGTCGACAGCGACGCGGTGGGCGCGCTCGACGAGCAGTTCCACGCCCAGCTGGTGGCCGCCGGCGGGAACCGCGAGATGGCGCGCGTTCACCACGAGATCACCGAACGCATCCGCATCATCCGCCGCCTGGACTTCACCAAGCCGGCGCGCGTGGAGGCCACCTACGACGAGCACGCCCGCATCCTGCGCGCCATCACCCGCCGGCGCGCGGACGACGCGGTGAGCCTGCTGAAGGCGCACGTGGAGCAGAGCAAGCTCGAGGTGCGCCACATCACGCTGGACATGCTGCACCGGGCGCGGCAGCGGGGCTGAGCGCCCTTCAGGCGGCCGACGGCGCGCCGCGCGCGCGCAGCCGCGACAGGCTCGCCACGCCGCCGCCCACCGCCAGCGCCACCGCGATCAGCAGCGCCACGTGCTCCGCGTCCTGCGGCACGGTGCGGAACACCAGCGCGGCGATCGTCGCGCCCACCGTCATGCCCGTCAGCCGCGACGTGGCCAGCATGCCGCCGGCGGCGCCGGCGCGGTCGCGCGGGGCGCTGCCCAGCATCGTGCGGTTGTTGGGCGCCTGGAAGAAGCCGAAGCCGAGCCCGCACAGCGCCATGCGCCAGAGGATGTCGGGCGTCGACGCGTCGGCGGTCAGCTGCGCGACCAGCAACAGGCCGGTGGCCAGCACCAGCAGGCCGGCGCTGCCCAGGACGGCGGCGGGGATGCGGTCGGCCAGGCGTCCGGCCAGGGGCGCCACCAGGCCGACGCCGACGGGCCAGGGCGTCATGAGCAGCCCGGTCTGCACCTGGTCGCGGTGCAGCGCCGACTCGAACCAGAACGGCAGCGCCAGGAAGGTCAGCGTGTAGGCGGCGAACGAGCACACGGAGGTGGCCGACGACAGCCCGAACACGGGGATGCGCAGCAGGTCGATCGGGATCAGCGGGCGCGCCTCGTGGCGCTCGCGACGGTACAGCGCGGCGCCGGCGACGACGGCCAGCACCAGCTCCGCGGCGCCGAGCAGGCCTTCGCCGCGCGCATGCGTCAAGGTGTCGACCCCGATGAACAGCAGGCCGAACGCGAGCGCGCTGAGCGCCGCGCTGCCCCAGTCGAGCGCGCGGTCGCCCAGCGTGGACCACGGCAGCACCCGCGCCGCGAACACGATGTTGACCAGCCCGATCGGCACGTTGACGGCGAACAGCCACTGCCACGGCCCGATGGCGAGGATGCCCGAGGCGACCGTCGGCGCGATTGCCGCGGCCACCGACACCACCAGCGCGTTCAGCCCCACGCCGTGGCCCAGCGACTGGCGCGGATAGGTGAAGCGCACCAGCGCGCCGTTGACCGCCATGATGCCGGCGGCGCCCAGGCCCTGCGCGATGCGCGCGGCCACCAGCGTGGCCAGCGTGGGCGACAGCGCGCAGGCGAGCGAGCCGGCCGTGAACAGGCCCAGCCCGGCGATGTACACGCGCCGATAGCCGATGCGCTCGCCGAGCGCGGCGAGCGGCAGCAGCAGGACGACGATGGCCAGCTGGTAGGCGTTGATCACCCACACCGACTCGGCCGGGCTGACCCCCAGCTGGCGGGCGATGGCGGGCAGCGCGATGTTGGCCAGCGTGGAGTCCAGCACCGCCATCGTCACCGCGACGGCGATCGCGAGCATCGCCCACTGGCGTTGCGGGGCGGGCAGTCCGTCGGGGTGGATCGTGGGGTTCAGGGGCGACTCCGGTGGGCGGGCACCGGAGCATAGGCGCTCCGCCACCGGCACGCCGCGGACGCGGGCAAAGCCCGTTCCGGGTCGGGCGCGATCGCGGCATGATGGGGCTGCGCCTTGCGCCGCCGACCCGCCGATGCTCGCCCACCTCGCCATCCGCTTCGCCACCCCCGCCGATGCGCCCGCCATCGCGGCGCTGTCGCGCGCCGAGATCGAGGACGGCCTGCCCTGGACGTGGCGCGTGCCGCGCGTGCGCCATGCGATCGCCGACCCCGACACCAACGCCGTCGTCGCCGGCGCGCCGGGCGAGGTGCATGGCTTCGGCCTGATGTACCACGCCGACGACGACGCCCACCTGCTGCTGTTCGCGGTGCGCCGGTCGCGCCGGCGCCAGGGCATCGGCAGCGCGCTGCTGCACTGGCTGGAGCAAGCCGCCCACGCGGCCGGCGCGCAGCGCATCCGCGTCGAGGCGCGCCTGGACAACGACGCTGCGCGCAGCTTCTACAACGAGCACGGCTACCAGGAAAGCCGGATCGTGCGACGCATGTACAGCGGTCGGCTGGACGGAGTGACGCTGGAGAAGTGGCTGCGATCGCGGGACGCGGGCTGAGCCTGCGCCGACTCGCGCGGTGCGGACTCGCCAACGAAAAGACCGCCACGCGGGCGGTCTTCAAGGGGGTGGAATAGGTGACGAGCCTGACCCCGGCACTGGTCACAACAGTTAGGGCTGCTTCGTTCCCGACCTGACCCGGTTGGCCGTGCTTCCATGCGGGGAGGCCCGTCACGGACGATTGTATGCGACGCCGGAGGTTGAAACGGCCGCGCCAATGAAAACGCCGCGTGAAGTTCGCGCCCGAGGGCGCGTCCGCACGAGGCGATCGAGGGCGCGGGGCGCGTTCAGCGCAGCTGCAGGTCGTCGTCCCCGAAGCGGATGTTCAGCGGCTCGATGAGGAGCTGCTTCGGGCCGTCCTCGACGGTGCCGGCGATGCAGGCGCCGATGCCGAGGTCCTCGGCGATCTGGCAGGCCCGGGTGGCTTGGTCCGCGGGCATGAACAGGGCGAAGCCGGCGCCCATGTTGAGCGTGCTGTAGGCCTCGCGGTCGTCGTGCTTTGCGTGCTGCTGGATGAATTTCAGGATCGGCGGCACCGCGGGCACCTTCGTGATGCGGTAGGTGAAGGGCTTGGGGTGGCGCAGCAGCTTGCGCCAGCCGTGGCCGGTGATGTTGGCGCTGTAGTGCACCGTCAGGCCGGCGGCGGCCAGGGCTTCGGTGACGGGCGAGTACAGCGCGGTCGGGGCCAGCAGGGCCTCGCCGTAGGACAGGCCCGGCTCGACCGGGGTCATGTAGCCGTTGGGCAGGCGCTCGACGAGCTTGCGGGCCAGGCTCAGGCCGTTGGCGTGGATGCCGCTGGAGCTCAGCAGCACGATGGCGTCGCCGGCGGCCAGGTGGTCGCCCACGGACAGGCGGGTCTTCGGGCTGACGATGCCGGTGCACGACGAGGCCAGGTCGATGCGCCCGCTCTCGACGATGCCGGCCAGCGCCGGCGTCTCGCCGCCGCCCCAGGCCACGCCGCAGGCGTCGCAGGCGGCCTTCCAGCCGTCCACGAGCGCCTTGGCGCGGGCCTTGTCGGCGAACCAGTCGCTGCCGCCGGCGGCCCAGTAGGCCTGGACCACCAGCGGCGTGGCGCCGACGGTGATCAGGTCGTTGATGGACATCGCGATGGTGTCCTGGGCGATGCCGGCGTAGTAGCTCTGGCCGGTGAGCTCGGCCATCTCGTCGGCCACCAGGGCCTTGGAGCCGAGGCATTCGACGATGCTGGCGAGGTAGAACGGGCCGACGTCGACGACATAGGCCGATTCGCCGCGCGACGCGGCGACCTCGGTGAAGCCGTGGCCCGACAGGTGCGTGGCGGTGGCCGCGGCGGCGCGCTGGGCGGCCACCTTCAGCGGGTCGATCAGGTCGTAATTGACGCCGGCTTGCTCATAGGAGAGCGTGTCCGGATTGGAGGGGGTGTGCGAGGACATCCCCTGATTATCGCTGCTCCTGCGGCGCGAGACCATCCAGCCCCAGCCCCCGCCGCCGGCGCTCAATCATGTGCACGAAATCCAGGGGAGCGGCGGAACCGCCTTTGCCGGGCCGCACGCGGCCGGCTCCTCGGGGCATGCAGGCGGCAAAGGGCTCGCACGGCGAGACCCCACCGGAACGTCATCCGGCCTGCGAGCCGCATGCACCCGGGCAGCCAGCGACCGTGGGGCGGTCAGTCAGTCATCTAGAATCGATTCAATGAGCTATGTCGTCCTCGCACGCAAGTACCGGCCGCGCACCTTCGAACAGATGGTGGGGCAGGATCACGTCGTGCGCGCGCTTACCCATGCGCTCGAGCAGGGCCGGCTGCACCACGCCTACCTGTTCACCGGCACCCGGGGCATCGGCAAGACAACTGTCTCGCGCATCCTGGCCAAGAGCCTGAACTGCACCGGTGCCGACGGCCAGGGCGGCATCACCGCGCACCCGTGCGGCGTCTGCACCGCCTGCACCGAGATCGACGGCGACCGCTTCATCGACTACATCGAGCTCGACGCGGCCTCCAACCGCTCGATCGACGAGATCCGGGACCTGATCGAACGCGCCGCCTACAAGCCGAGCGTGGGCCGCTACAAGGTCTTCATGATCGACGAGGCGCACCAGCTCACCAAGGACGCCTTCAACGCGCTGCTGAAGACGCTGGAAGAGCCGCCCGAGTACCTGAAGTTCGTGCTGGCCACGACCGACCCGGAAAAGATGCTGCCCACGGTGCTGAGCCGCTGCCTGCAGTTCAACCTGCGCCCGATGGCGCCCGAGACGGTCGCCGCCCACCTGGCGCAGGTGCTGGCCGCAGAGGGCATCACCCACGACGCCGGCTCGCTGCGCCTGCTGTCGCGCGGGGCGCGCGGCTCGATGCGCGATGCGCTGTCGCTGACCGACCAGGCCATCGCCTATGGCGCCGGCACGCTGGAAGAGACGGCGGTGCGGGCGATGCTGGGTACGGTGGACCGCAGCCACGCCAACCGCATCGTCGAGTCGCTGTCGCGCCGCGACGCCGGCGCCATGCTGGCCGAGGTCGACGCCCTGCGCGGCCTGGGGCTGTCGGCGGCCGGCACGCTGGAAGAGGTGGCGCGCCTGCTGCAGCAGATGGCCGTCGAGCAGGCCCTGCCGGGCTCGCTGGACGCCAGCGATTCCGACACCGAGGCCGCCCGCGCGCTGGCCGCCGCGCTGCCGCCCGACGAGACGCAGCTGCTCTACAGCATCGCCGTGCACGGTCGCGCCGAGCTGAGCCTGGCGCCCGACGAATACGCCGGCCTGGTGATGGTGCTGCTGCGCTTCATGGCCTTTCCGGCCAGCGGCCCGGACGGCGGCGGCGGCGGCGGCTCCGCGCCGCCGAGCGCACGCCAGCCGGACGGCGGCCCGCGTGCCGCCGCGGGCGCCCCG